>Ga0256407_10007489_pt1 | contig 16399 bp, 14 predicted proteins | sample RumenRJG_04DNA_FD_193489 | JGI IMG/M metagenome (GOLD analysis project Ga0256407, IMG submission 193489) | Bovine rumen microbial communities from Lethbridge, Alberta, Canada - RJG_04 | ecosystem: Host-associated > Mammals > Digestive system > Stomach > Rumen | place: Canada: Alberta...
TTATTTCATCTTAGGTTCCTAGCCACGAAAGACAATAACAACCTCGCGTATAAGAACTTCGCTTATGATGGCCGTAGCAAGCATAGAATCATAAGTTTGATCAGCGTCCGAGTAAGAAACGGGAACATTCGTGCAGGTTTGCAAGCTTTAAGAGCAATCAAAGTTGCAAGGAGCAAAAGCACATTACCATCGGATGTAGCTACCAAAAATAACTATATCACTAGAAACCCAAGATGAGAAAGTCGACCCCTCGTGGGGTCAGTATCAATGATGTCAATTTCAATGATTATTGCTACTCATCTTAACTGACATTCATATGATACGAGGAGAACTTTGATATGAAAAAAGAATTACTTAAAGGATTAAGTGAAGAACAAATTGCAAAAGCGAAATTATGTAAAAACCAAGATGAATTATTAAAATTAGCCAAGGAAGAAGGCATCGTTCTTAGCGATGAACAATTAGCCGGGGTTAGCGGTGGTATTTGTAGTGAATCAACCGTTGCTGTTACTTGCCCTAAATGTGGCAAACAATTCGATGGTTCAGTTTATAGAGATTCATGTGTAAAGAACCTTGGTAAATTCACTTGCCCACAATGTGGACATACCTGGAAAGAACTTGTCTAATCCTATTTAACTTAGATAATAAGAGCCCAAATTGATGGTTTTTTATTGTAATGCCTAAGATATTTATTTTTGGCATAATATGTGCTATAACATTAATTGATTTTTCAAAGTAAAAAGGAGGAAAATCAATGAACGCTTTATTTAAGAAAGTGATTGCGGAATGCATTGGTACATTCGTTCTCGTTTTCGTAGCATGTGGTGTTGCTGCTTTAACTGGCGGACAATTAGTTGGTACAGCATTAGCATTCGGTTTAGTTATCGTTGCTATGGCTTACTCAATTGGTAGAATTTCTGGCTGCCATATTAACCCAGCTGTTTCTATCGCATTATTTGCTGCTAAGAAAATGAGCGCTAAAGAATTTTGCGCATATATTTGTGCACAACTCATTGGTGGATTCTTAGGTGGTTTAGCTATCTTTGGATTTGCTAAAATGGCAGGCTTACCATTAATTGGTGATGCATGTAACTATGTTGTAGGATTTGGTTTAAACGGAGTCAATGCTGGTACAATCTTCAGCTCTTTATTAGTTGAAATTGTTCTTACATTCATCTTTGTTTACGTTATTCTTAACGTTACTGATGAAAGAGCAAAATTAGGCAACTTCCCAGGCTTAATCATTGGCTTTACATTAACTCTTGTCCACTTAGTTGGTATCAACTTAACTGGTACATCTGTTAACCCAGCAAGAAGTATTGCTACTGCATTCGCATCTTTAATCTTTAATGGAAGTACTGAAGCTTTATCACAAGTTTGGATCTTTATTGTAGCTCCACTCATCGGTGGTTTAATTGCAGCTTTAGTTTTCAAAGCACTCCACAAAGACGCTCCAGAAGCAAAATAATCAAAATTAACAAAATAAATAGAAACTGCTTCGGCAGTTTTTATTTACAAATAAAAAGAGAAAAGTAATAATAGTATCGGAGGAATTAATAATGAATAGTTTAATCAAGAAAACAATGTTATTAGGCTTAGCCGCTACAACTCTTGCAGCTTGCCAAACAGGTAGCTTTACTAAAGATATCTTTCAAACAGCAGATTTCGGTTACTGTGCTCAAATCTGTCGTGGAAGTGATATTTGTAGATTCACAATTTTAGACAGAGAACACCGTCGTTCAGGTGAAGAAGAATATACTTATTATGTTGCTTTCAATAGAGAACAAAAAGCAAGCTACTATAAACTTAGTGGTGAATTCGCAGGTAAAACTGTTGATAGAGCAGAATATGTCGACGCTCATACAGTTTATGTTTATGTCGGTGGAACTTCTACAACAGGTTCAACTGGTACAGTATTTGGCTCACTCACAATTGACTCTGCAGCTTATCAAGTAGTGGATCCAGAACTTAAAGGTTCTACAATCTCATTGACTATCGCTTTAGGTGATACAGCAGGCCAAGTCGAAAAACAATATTCTTATTAAGATTAATTAACTTAAGGCCCATCTATTTATTTAGGTGGGCTTTTTTTCTTTTTCGATACATGGATAATCTATTTTTTAGAAGAAATTTTATTTCAATAATGTTGCATTACATATAAAATGTAATCATAGTGAGGTATGTTATGCTTAGAAAACTAGTTACTGTTCTTACAGTATGTGTAGTTATTACATTATCCGTTTTAGGATTGTGTTTAGGTAACTATAATTTTTCATCAACTCAACAAGAAACCTTAATCATTCTCTTTATTGTTTGTGGGGCTAGCGCTTTATATTGCTTTATCGTTGGAGAAGTTAGTAGAAATAATTCTCAAATGGATAAGTTATGGAGTCTATTACCTATTATCTATACTTGGATAGTGGCATTTAAAGGTGGAATGGATATTAGATTAATGGCATTCGCTTTAGTGGCCACTGTATGGGGAATTAGGCTTACAATCAACTTTGCTAGAAAAGGAGCTTATCGTATTAAGTTCTGGGAAGGTGAAGAAGATTATCGTTGGTCTATATTAAGAGAAAAGAAGATGTTTCAATCAAAAATAGCATGGGCATGCTTCGATTTATTTTTTATTTCTATCTATCAAAACTTAATTGTTTTAGCAATTTGTTTACCTTCAGTTATGTGTATGGGTTCTACTGTATCTTTTGGTATTTTAGATTTCTTTGTCTTAATTGTTGCTTTAGGATTTGTCCTTCTTGAGACCGCTGCTGATGAACAACAATGGGCTTTTTATAAGAAAAGAGGAGAATTAACTAAAGATGGTACTCCTTTAAAAGATATTGAAGCTCCTTATAACTTAGGTTTTAACACCACTGGATTATGGGGATATATGAGACATCCTAATTATTTAGGTGAACAGGGGATTTGGATAACCCTTTATTGTTTTACGATAGGAGCAGGAGTTACTAATTATGGTATCTTTACTCCATTCTTAATCGGTCCGTTATTCTTACTTTTCTTATTTATTGGAAGTAGTTCTCTGGGAGAAAAGATTTCTAGTGGAAAGTATCCAAAATATAAGAACTATATTTCGCAAGTATTTAAATACCTACCTATAAGAAAATTTGATCCCAATAAGTGATATATTGTTTTGTAAACAAAAAGTTGTATATTGATAAATGATGAAAAGGTTAGGAATTGCAAAGCTTTTTAGTTTGTCTATTTTTTGTTTATTGGTAACGGGATGTAGTCCAACTGAAGTTGATATTGGATATAAAACACATGTAAAAGTGATGCTCGCTCAAAGCGATTTATTTGATATTGTTTCTCAAAATCCAATCGATGTTGAAATTGGTAAAAATGCTTCTTTTAAAATAAATCGTAAGAATGATAAAAAGATAAGGTTGATTAGTCCAAATATCATTATTGAGGAAGATGAGGTAATAGTTAGAAGCTGTTATTATCCTTCCACAATACATTTAGAAGGGTTGGAAGATGATGATCTTTTTATTGGTTGGTCGAAAGATAGAGATTTGAAGTCAGGAGGAGAATTAGTTGCTACAAAAGAAGTGTTTAATCCTCTAACAAAAGGAACTTATGTAGCTAATTACGCTAATGCTTCTGATACTGTGATTCAATACAACTTAAATGGTGGGACTTATTTAGATTCTGATACTTCTTTTTATGACTTATTTAGGGCTCAAGAATTTTACCTTTCTCCAAATACTTTACCTAGTGGAAAAATAAACCGAGATGGTTATACTCTAGTTGGTTATGAAGATAGTGATGGTGGCTTTGTTAATTTAGGTGGTTTTACTACTTTTTTTGAGCATGGTGTACATGAATTATCATGTTTGTGGGAAAAATGGACTGACCCTGAAGAGTTTACATATATTGAAAAAGAAAATGGGTGTTTCATTGACAAATATAATGGTCATGATTCAAAAGTCGTAATACCAGCAAATTACGAAGGTAAAGATATAGTAGGCATTTCTTCATCTGCATTTAATAGTTCAGAAATAACAAAAGTAGTATTAAGCGAAAATATCAAAGTGGTAGAAGAATCTGCCTTTAAGGATTGCACTAATTTAGAGTCTTTTGTTATGACTGATGGTGTCGATTCAATTACCATGGATTCTTTTGAAAATTCACCTTTTAAAAATATAGTGGTTAACGCGAAAAAAGGGTTGGCTTTCATTGATAATTTTTCAGGCGCAATGAGGAAAAAGCTTACAACTCTCAACTATTTTAAGGATAATTCATTACTTTTAGTTATTGCGGGTTCTTCGTGTCGTTATGGATTTGATGCTCCTTATGTTAATAGCAAACAATACAAATATAGGGCTATAAATCTAGGTTTAACTGTACAAGTTTGTATACCGGTTTATCTTTCTTATATTGCTCAATTTTTAGGTGATGATGATATTGTTATTCACGCCGCTGAATATGCTCCAACGCAACAATATACAACTGATATGGAGTATTACACTTGGGCTTCATTGGAGTGTAGTTATAATGTTTTAAATCATATCGACTGTAGAAAGTTTGATGTCTTCTTTGGATATAATTCATATTCAAAGGCTAAAAACCTAGGGCGTTTTAGTTATGACATAAATTGTTCAACGGAAAGCATATATGGAGATTTACAAATAAATATCACTGAGAAAAAGTTTGTGTCTAAAAAATGGCTTGTACTTGATGAGTACAATGTTCGTAAATATCCTGTTGAGAAACTTAATGTTTTCTATCACGAGATAGAGAAAACAGGTTCACGTATGTACTTATCTTCCCCTCCATTTGATTTTGGAGAAGTATATTTCTGTAATGATGAAGGCTTCTTGAAAGCTTTCCACGCTAAAACACCTATTGAATATATTTCTATTCCAAGCACCTATTTCTTCAGTGAAGACTATTTCTATGATAGCTGCTACCATCTTTTAACTCCCTATAGATACTTATATAATGATCAACTTTTAGCGGATCTAAATTCCCAATTAATAAAAGAAGGGTTACCAGGTTTATATGAATAAGGGTAATTTAAAGAAACTTGGGTTTATTTTCCTTATCTTATTAGGAGTAGGTATTTTATCTTTTACTCCTTCGTTAGTGTTGGGGATACTTTATTACACTGTACCTAATTCCTATCAGGAAAGTTACTTAGGAGAGTTAACTTCTTATTATGAAAAAGCTAAGAATACCTCAACTTCAAAAGTAATGTTAATAGGAGGAAGCAATATTGCTTTTGGTATCGATGTTAATAGCATGGAAAAAGAAATTGATGAAAAGGTTGCTCCTTTTGGACTTTATGCAACATTAGGGACAAAATTAATGCTTGATTTATCATTATCCGTGATTAAAAAGGGGGATGATGTTATTGTCGCGCCTGAGATTAATCCACAAGCTTTTTCATTAAACTTTAATCCTGAAATTGTAAACCAGACAATTGGAGGTAATTTTGATTTAATTCATAAATTAAGTTGGGACAATAGAAAAGAAGTTTATTATCACGCAAATAAATATATTACAGACAACTTAGACATAAACACAGGAAAACGGAAGATCTCATTATCTGGTGTTTATCAAAAATCCTCTTTTGACGGGAATTGCAACATGATTTTTGATAAACCAGGCAATATCATGCCTTTAAAATATGATCCTTCTACTGTAATAGAATTTAACAAAGATTTATTGAATAGAGAATTTATTGACTATTTAAATAGCTACTCAAATACTGTTATAAGCAAAGGAGCAAAAATCTATTTTTCTTTCTCGCCTTGCAATATTTTAGCGGTTAATAATTATAGCGAAACTACGATACTTGATTTTTATTTAGCTCTTAAAGAAAGCCTTAATTTTCCTGTAATTAGTAATCCATTAGATTACATAATGGACTCTAAATATTTTTATGATACTAACTTCCACTTAAATAACGCTGGAGCCGCAATAAGAACAAATAATGTTATTAATGATTTAATGCGTGAAAAAGGCATTCAACATCTATCGAATATCCCTATACCAGAAATTATTGAGGGAGAGGTTCAACCTGAAGATAAAGATAGTGAATATTATGACAATGTTCACGAACATTATTTTGTATACGAAGATATAGATAAGGATAGGTGTTCAATAAGCGGAGTAACTAGTGGAGGTAAAGATTTAGATGAACTTCATGTACCAGCTTTCCATAATGGTAAAAAAGTGATGTTAATAAAAGGTGGAACGTTTGATGGTTGCGACAAACTTAAAAGACTTTGTCTCTATTCTTCTTTATCCAATATTGCTAAAGATGGATTAAGTGGAGCTACATCTTTAGAAGGAATTTATATATACGCTGATGCCGATAAAATAATTGTAGATAATACAGGAGGTTTACTTACTGGTGTTAATCCAGAGTGTAAGATTTATGTTTTTGAGAAGTACTATTTGAATTATTGTACTAATTATTTCTGGGGATTTTATGTTGATAAGATTAGGAGTTTTAATCCTTAGTTGTAGGGTAGGAAATAGCATATGATATTCACTTCTCTTACATTTCTAATATTCGGTGTTGTGTTATTTTTCGTATACTATATTGTTTCAAAAAAATATCAATGGATAGTTCTTCTTTTAGGAAGTTGCGTTTTCTATATTTGGGCTGGATGGAAGTATTTTTTATTCTTGTTAGGAACTATAGTAATTACTTATTTAATTGGATTATGGCTCGGTAAAATTTACCAAAAAGAGCATGCCTATAAAGAAGATGATTTAGAAGTAGAAAAAGTAAAAAAACACTGCAGAAATCAAAGAATTTTTGTGTTAATCCTAGGAATTTTGATTGGAGCAGGTACGTTATTCTTCCTAAAATATTTTAACTTCTTTGCCTCATTCTTTGTTTCTTTATTCTCGCCTAATGACCAATTCCAGATATTAGATTTAATTGTTCCAGTGGGTATATCTTTTTATACATTCTCTAGTATTGGCTATTTAGTGGATGTGAGCAAAGGCGACATTAAAGCAGAAACAAATATTTTGAAATATGCCCTGTTTATTTCTTACTTCCCGATAGTTTTACAAGGCCCTATATGTTCATATTCTGAATTATCATCTCAACTTCTTTCTGAGCACGATCTAATTATGGATAATGTCTCTAGTGGTGCAAGAAGAATTGTTCTAGGAGTACTAAAGAAAATTATTATTGCTGATCTAATTGGGATAGTCGTAAATACTTTGTTTAATAACTATAGTGAATACCATGGTTTCATTATGTTTATAGCCATCGTGCTTTATGTAATTCAACTATACGCTGATTTCAGTGGGTTTATGGATATAGCTATTGGATATTCTGAGATGTTAGGAATTGTTTTGCCTGAAAACTTTGATGTTCCTCTTCTATCTACATCTTTACAAGTGTTTTGGAGAAAATGGCATATAACATTAGGAAGATGGTTCAAAAAATATATTTATATTCCTCTAGGTGGTAATCGAGTAAAGAAGTGGAGATGGGTAATAAATATTATGATAGTCTGGTTATTAACCGGACTATGGCATGGCGCAAGCTGGGGTTTTATTATTTGGGGAGCATATAATGGAGTATTGCTTGTTCTAGGTGGATTATTTGGTAAATTAATTAAAAATGTAAAAGCAAAGTATCCTAGATTTTTTAATTGCAAAGGTTATAAATGGTTCACCATTATTAAGACTTTCTATTTAGTATGTATAGGTTTCTTATTCTTTAGAGCCTCTAGCTTGCCTCAAGCTTGGGATATTTTTGTTGAGTCATTAAAGTTCTGGGATTGGGGAAATATAGTAAGTCCTCAGTTTATTGATCCAGGTATTCACTGGTCTATGTATATAGTATTTGTTGGCGCAATTCTAGTATGTTACTTTGCTAATTCATTCTTTAGAGAATCTCCTAATGAATATATTTTTCATTGGAATTTATTTAATAGAACTCCAAAATGGGTAAGTTTTATCCTTTATTCTATTATTATTGCAAGCACAATTGCGTGCTACGTGTATGAGAAATCTTTAAATCAAACTTCCAGTGCGTTCATCTATTTTAATTTCTAATTTTTGTAAAATTACTTCATTGATAAATAAGAAGTTGATTAATCTATTATTTAATAATAGTATTGTTAATGCGAAGTTCGGCCTCTAAATCCTTCGCTATATAAATTAAAACCAAGGAGAAACATTATGAGTAAAAAAGGTGAGTCCAAGAACTGGATTCTTAAATCATTCCTTTTTGTTAAAGTGCTATTTCGCAATGTTCCAACTTGGGTAATAGTGCTTTTTTCTTTAAGTATTATAGGAATGAACCTATTAGCCCAATTTGTACTTGTCTCTTTACCATGGTTAGCACTCAATTATGGAATATTTGTTTCATGGATTGTGTTCCTAATTATGGATGTAGTAACTAAACATTTTGGAGTAAAAGCCGCTAACGTGATATCAGTATTCGGCTTAGTAGTTAATTCTATTGCAGTATTAATATTCTGGTTGATATCTATTATTTCTAGTAATCCATCACTAGACTTAATATTACATGGTCAGTGGTCAATTTGGCTTGCTAGTAGCATAGCTTTCATTGTGTCCGCTGTATTAAATAACTTGTTAAATAAATTAATTAGAACAAGCTTTAAAAATAATCCTGATGGTAAAGTAGCGTATGTAGTAAGTAGTTATGTATCTACATTAGTTGGTCAATTTGTAGATAACATGTTATTCGTTGTCCTAGCTTTCATGGTATTTTGCTACATCCCAGGAGCTACCCCTGTATTTTATACATTTGAACAATGCTTAGGCGCTTCTTTATTATGTGCTGTATTTGAATTATTATTTGAAGTTGTATTTTCACCTATTGGTTATAAACTAATTCAACATTGGAGGAAAAATAGTGTAGGTGAGCAATATATTGAAATGTACGAAAGAAAGAGTATTACAAATGAACTATAAGTTAGAAGAATTAAGCGCTATTGAAATAGGTTCTTTAGTTAGAAATAAGGAAATAACTGCTTTAGAAGTTATTAATTATTTTATTGATAGAATTACTTTAAGAAATGCTTCTATCAACGCTTTTACTTATACTAAATTTGAAGAAGCAAGAAGTGAGGCTATTAAATTAGATAAAAGAATAGCTAACGGAGAAAAAGTAGGACTCTTAGCAGGAGTTCCTTTTGCATTAAAGGACTTTTTACCTAATAAAAAAGGGTGGCAATCATCTCATGGTGGTGTTAAATCCATGATTGCAATTGATGAAATTGATAGTGAATTTACTAAAGCTATGGAGAAAGAAGACGCTATTGCTATAGGTAAAACTAATGCTCCTATGTTTGGCTTTAACGTATTGTGTGAAAACAAATTATACGGAGTAACTTCTACTCCATTTATGGTAGGAAGAAACTCTGGAGGATCTTCTGGAGGAAGTGCTAGTGCAGTAGCGGACGGATTAGTTCCTATTGCAGAAGGCACTGATGGAGGAGGTTCAATTAGAATACCTGCATGTTATTGTTCTTTAGTGGGCCTTAAACCAAGTATTGGTTTAGTGCCTAGTGTTTGTAGACCTGATGCATGGGCTGCTACTCATCCTTATTGTTTTGATGGATGTTTAACTAAGACAGTCGATGATACTGCTCTTATGCTTACGTTAATGAAAAGATTTGATCCACTTGATCCTTTAAGTGTTGATTATAAAGACATCAATTATTTAGAAGAAGTAAATAAAGGTGTTAAAGGTTTAAAGATAGCTATTACTAGAGGCTTTGATTTATTCCCTTGTGAAAAGGAAATTAGTGATAAAGTATTTGAAACTGCATATAAATTAAAGGCTGAAGGCGCCATTATAGAAGAGGTTAAATTCAACTTTAAGAATACTTGTGAAGAAATCGTTGATCAATGGTGCAAAGGAATATCTTTTGATAGCACAATTGAATTGTCAATTTTAAAGGAACAAGGATTGGACTTAATTAAAGATCATAGAGATGAATTGTCAGAAGAATTTGTGCAATACTTCGAAAAAGTTTCTAAAAGTACAATATTTGACGTACATAAATTTAATTGTGTTAGAACAAATATCGTTGATACATTAGAAGAAGTATTCAAAGATTACGATATTATTATCTCACCTACTTGCGGGGCTTTCCCTCCAGTAAATGGAAAGAATTGTGACACTAAAGTACCTGATTTTATTAATGATATGAAGGTTAATCTTTTTGGACATGTTCATACAATGTTAACTAACTTCAGTGGACATCCTAGCTGCGCTGTTCCTTGTGGATTAAGTAAAGAGAATCTACCAATTGGATTACAAGTAAGTGGCAAGAGATTTAAAGATGATGAAGTTCTAAGAGTTGCTAAGACATTAGAAAAAATTAATCCTTGGAAAGATTATTACCAAATACCTTTAAATCGAAGGAAAGACTAATTTAAAGTAATATCGATAAGGCCATCAAGGCCTTTTCTTTTTACATGTTTTCCTAATATTCTCATGATACAGTTTTTAAACTTTAAAGAATAAGTTAGGTCATTATCTTTAATTTGATATTTATGTTTTTGACACATTAAACAATGCTTGTCATTAGCACCATAATATTTTCCAACAGGACAGTGGTTAGAAATCATTAGCGGTTCATCGAATTCAACTAGATAACCTAAGTTAGAGTCAAATCGTTTGAGTGAAAGTGAATTTTCGTCAGTACTTTCAAATGAAAGAATGATGGTGCCTTTAGTTAAATGTCTAAAGAAATCTATAGCATAGTGGTTTGTAACACCAAAATAAGGAGAAAGAATACTATCTTCTTTAATTTCACTTAAATGATAACTAACATCCTTCTTTGTTGTTCTATTATTTATGAGTGTGAATTCTGTTTCCTCATTTATTGTGAGTGATTCTTTAGGAGTTTGTTTTATATATTTCTCTTCCATATAAGGATATGGTTTATTGTCTCTCATCTTTCTATTTATAAGATGATCCTTAACCATTTCTAAAAGTTCATTTCTTATAGAATTAATTAAAGGAATTGGGATATATAAATTCTCTTCATTTTTATATTCTATATTTGAGTATTTTATAGGAAGATTATTTACTTTACTAAATTGTTTTATGACGTTTTCTTTATTAACGGAAATGGCCTTTTCTAAAGTTTCGTTTTTACTAATCTCAACTTTAAAATCATTACCTTCAACTGAATAATATTGATAACCATTTTCGATAAAAATATTGAGATTTAAAAGGTTTTTATAAGGATTTAAAGTGTTTTTGATATCTTTTTTAACTTTGCTTGATGAAGTTTTATATATTGTAGAGTTAGGTGCAACATAATCTTTAATATCGATAATAACTATGCCTTTAGCTTCTTTTACCAAGCTTCCGTTTTGAATAATTCTAGTCACAGTTAATCCGACTTCTTTATTACCATTTAAGATTCTAATTCCATCTAATATTGATAGTGGTTTAAAAAGTTGAATTTTAGCTTGCCCTTTTTTGTATTCGATGACTTTACCTATCTCAATACCTACATGTTTAACTGATCCATTTGTAGTTATATCTTTGTTTGGTTCATTAAATAAATAACCTTTTGTGTATTCTCTTGAGAAACTTGAATATAGATCATCAAGCATATCTAGAGATACAGTTGGTTTTTTATTAGCGTTAAAGTCATCAATTAATTTTCTATATATTCTTACGACGCTTGATAAATATTCTAGTGATTTAGCTCTACCTTCAATCTTTAAGGAGGTTACTCCTAGACTTAATAATTCTTTGATATTAGCAATAGTGTTTAAATCTTTCATTGATAAAAGTGCGCCTTTAGTTAATAGTTCACCATCTTCAAGAAGTTCATATTGTTTTCTACAAGGTTGAGCACAGTTACCTCTGTTACCACTTCGTCCACCTTTGTAATAACTCATATAACACATACCAGAATATGAAAAACAAAGGGCACCATGTATAAATATTTCTAATTCAATACCTAGTTTATTAAACTCTTTAATTTCTTCTTTAGATACTTCTCTAGCTAGAACAATTCTACTTACTCCAATACTTTTTAAGAATAAGATATCTTCTTTGTTGTGAATGGAACATTGAGTAGAAACATGAATAGGGAAGTCAGGGTAAGTTTTTCTTATATAATGGATGATTCCATAGTCTTGAACAATAATAGCGTCAACATACTTATATAAGAAATCTATATATTCTTTAGCTTCTTCAAATTCTTCTTCGAAGATTAAAGTATTTAAAGTGATATAAATCTTCTTGTTATATAAATGAGCATAGTGGCTAGCTTCTATAATTTCTTCATTAGATAAGTTATTAATGAATGCACGTGCACCAAATTTTTTACCAGCACAGTAAACAGCATCCGCTCCATTATCAATAGCGATTTTAACAGCGTCTATATTTCCAGCAGGTGCTAATAATTCATTTACAATCATGAAAATATTCTAACATTGAAAAATGATTTTATATACTTTTATTACTTAAATATAAGATAATAAAACTATGAAAAAATTAACATTTCTTAAAGAAGGCGACACAATCTCTTTTGTTGCTCCAAGTTTTGGCTGCGCAGAAGATCCATATAAAACTAGATTAGAAGTAGCTATTGAAAATTTTAAAGAATTAGGTTACAAACTTGATTTAGGTAAAAATATCTTTCTTGCTAACTCAGTTTTAAGAAGTAATAGTGCTAGAAAATGTGCTCAAGAATTTATGGAAGCGTATTTATCTAAAGAATCTAAAGCTGTTATTTCTGTTGGTGGAGGAGAAATGATGATGGAGATTCTTCCATTCATTGATTTCAATAAACTTAAAAAAGCACCTCCTAAAATATTTATGGGATTTTCTGATAACACTAATTTAACTTTCCCATTAACCACAATTTGTGAAGTTCCTACAATTTATGGTCCTTGTGTTCCTGGCTTTGCTTTAAAGCCTTTTGAATATGATATTCTTGATTCTTTAAATTTGCTTAAAGGACAAGATAGATTTGAAGGATATAAATGTTGGCAACGTTACGGAAAGAAAACTGAAGATCCTTTGGGAGTATTAAATATTACTGAACCTAAAGTAATTAAAACATTTCCAAATAAAGATTTTGAAATTAAAGGTCGATTACTTGGAGGATGTTTAGATATTTTGGTCTATTTATGTGGAACAAAGTATGATCATGTAAAAGAATATATTGAAAAATATAAGGATGATGGAATTATATGGTATCTTGAAGCATGTGACTTATCACCTTTAGATTTAGAAAGAGCGTTATTCTCATTAAGAGAAGCTGGATGGTTTAAATACTGTAAAGGATTCTTGATGGGAAGACCTTTATGCTTTAGAAAACGTGTGATGGGAATAACTCATTACAGGGCTATTAAAGAAAACCTTAAATGTTTAAATGTTCCAATAGCTATGGATATAGATTTAGGACACTTCAAACCATCTATGCCAATGATTAATGGTGAAATCTGTGAAGTAAAAATAAAGGATAATAATATTTTCATGTACTATCTTGAACTTAATAATAATTAATATTACTTGCTGACAATTTCTAAAAATTTTAACATTTCATTGTTAACTTTTTTAGATTCTTCTAAATTTGGTTTACTTACGTTATGAACGTGGTCAACGTTTTTATCATCACATTCAATATCTACCACCATACAGTCTTTTCTATCTTTAAGATCTTCAATAAGCATAAGTGATTCATTTCTAATGAAATCGTGAGTACAAGTAGAAACGAAGATGGGGGTAGTTAAATAGTCTTTGTGTGATTTAGGGTCAAGAAGAGTCCTTTGCTCTATATCTTTATATTTAGGGCCAAGCATTCTTTTAAGTGCGCCTTTTTTTAAAACACCATCTCCTAAATGTAAAAAGTCATAAACAGGACAATTAACGAGAGTGCCTACAAAATTGATTTTATTTGTGATTTGCATGAAATTTTGTGCAAATTCCTTATTATTTAATATTTCTGTTAGAAGTAAAGCAAAGTGACCGCCAGCGGAATCTCCAACAATTGCAAAACGATTATATTCAATATTTAATTCCTTAAGATGGCTGGTAATATAATTAATAGCTTTTAAACAATCTGTAAATAAATCAAGAGTAGAAAGTTTTCCGTTATTAGGTACATAGTCGATTGCAATAAAATCGTATCCAGCATCGCAAAATGCTTTTCCAAAATCTAAATTATTCTTTCTATCGCCAAGTACATAAGCTCCACCATGAATATCGATTATACAGAGATTTTTCTTTTCTCCTAGACCATACATGATGTCGAATTTATGATAGAAATTTCCATCATCTATATAAGGGACATTTTCCTTTATAAAATATTTATCTTCCATGACAAAATTCTTCCTACCTTTTTTAATTAATCTATTTACGTACCATATCGTTAAATTAAGTTCTAATCGATTTAGCATCATAGTTATTACTTCCTTGATTAAATATAACAAATATAACGATAAATGTATATTTTGTTACAAATGTAACTATTTATGTAATGATTACTATTAACTAAGTTAAGGCAATGATATGATGTAAATAAGAGGAATAATATGTACACATTATTTACTGATACTGATACAGACATCACTCCAGAACTTGCTAAAAAGTATGGATATAAACTTATTTCTATGCCTTATAGAATCGGAGATGAAGAAATCTATCCTTATGTAGATTTTGAAACTTTTGACTACCATAAATTTTATGATTTATTAAGAAGTGGAGTATTACCTACCACTAGTGGTTTATCTCCACAACAATATATAGATTATTTCGAACCTGAATTTAAAAAGGGTAACGATGTTCTTTATGTTCACTTCTCAGGCGCAATGAGTGGTACTTTTGATGCAATGAGAATTGCTATTAATGATTTAGAAGAACGTTATCCAGAAAGAAAAGTTTATACAGTAGATACATTAGGTATTACTTTAGGAAGTTATATTATTTGTTTAGAAATTGGTGAAATGCATCTTAAAGGAGCTTCTATTGAAGAAATTCTCCAATGGGCTGATGATGAAGTACAAAAATACGCTGTTTATTTCTATGCAGATGACCTTAAATTCTTCGCTAGGAGCGGACGTGTAAGTGGTTTAGCTGCTTTCTTTGGAGGCATTGTAGGTATTAAGCCTATCTTAACAATGAATTCTGAAGGAAAGATGGTTACACATGGAAAAGTTCGCGGAAGAAAGAATACTTTAAATAGATTAGTTGAATTAGTTTCTGAACTTGAAGATAACATCAAAGACCATAGAGTGGTTATTACTCACGCTGACTGTAAGGATTTAGCTTTAACTCTTGGTGGTATGATTAAAGATAAGTTTGGTAATGATATTAAAATTGAATATGGTGTAGTTAACCCTACCGCAGGAAGTCACTGTGGACCAGATACATTAGGTATTGGATTCCACGCGATACATAGATAATGAAAAAGATTGAAGGATTTTGCATTGATAGAAGAAAACATAATGAAACCCATTATGGTACTTTATATTACCGTTATATAAAGATTCCTTTTGCAAACAAAAAATATCAAACACGTGTAATGAGATTATGGGTACCACCTCACTTTGATATTAATAAAGAATATGGTGTTATCTATATGACTGACGGTCAAAATGCAGTTGATGAAAATCTTACAGCATATGGTGAATGGAATATGGAAGACCATCTCCATGATTTAGTGGAAGAAGGATATCCTGAATTTATCATTGTTGGAATTGACTGTCCTCATAATGGAGACGAAAGAACTTTAGAGTATCTTGTTGGTCCTCAAACATCATTTAAACCTAAGAAGTTACAAAATTATTATGGAGACAAAATGGCGGCGTATTTCACTGATAAAGTAGTTCCATATATCAATAGTAAATTTAACATTAACCAAGACTTAGTTACTTTCTGTGGATCAAGTATGGGAGGTTTATTTTCTTTCTATATTTGTTCTAAATATCCAAAAATATTCAAGAATTGCATATCTTTTTCACCAGCTTTCTTCTTTTTTAGTAGAGAACAGATACTAAATGAAATCAATAAACTTAACCCAACTGTAGACTTAATGCCTAAGTACGTTTACTTTATGGGAGGAGGAGATAGGCTTGAAAAAAGGCTTGCTCCATACTGTGATTATTTAGTGAATGAATTTAGAAAAAGAGGATTTAACGAAGATAGATTACTTTATATGAAAGATGAATCCCGAATACATCACGAATCGACTTGGAGCGATTTTGTAAAACCCGCAATTAGATTCTTATTAGGCGAACACTCAAATAGATGAGTGTTTTTCTTTTTTATTAAATACCTGACTTTAGGCGATAACCATATTTTGGGGTGTTAAAACTCGGTTTTTAAAAGTAAATCAATATCTCTTTTCTTAAGGAATAAATTACCCAATTTGGCTAAACCAAGTTGGTCTTTTATTTT
>Ga0256407_10007492_pt1 | contig 16396 bp, 4 predicted proteins | sample RumenRJG_04DNA_FD_193489 | JGI IMG/M metagenome (GOLD analysis project Ga0256407, IMG submission 193489) | Bovine rumen microbial communities from Lethbridge, Alberta, Canada - RJG_04 | ecosystem: Host-associated > Mammals > Digestive system > Stomach > Rumen | place: Canada: Alberta | collected...
TTTTAAATTCAATGATTTGAGATGTTCTTTTGTTTTTTTATTTCTGTTGAAATTAAAATCTAAGTCAACTGGTGTTGCATCAATAATAAAAGTCTTTTTTGCTCTTCTTTTTACTCTATTTTGATGATTTAATAATCTATTTAATGCTTTTAAAAGGTTTTCAGAGTCTTGTTGTGAAAAAATTTTGTAAACTTAATCAGCAGTTGAAATTTCGGAAATTTGAAAGAAGTCTCGTAGTTCTTTTTTAGATTCAAGTTCATTTAAAATAAATGAAATGTCTAATCCAAATAACATACTTATAAATATGATTTTAAATGCAAATATTTGTTTATTTAAGTTTTTAAATCCATAAGATGCTAAAATTTGTAAAGATTTTCTAAAATTAATAATTTTAAATATTTTCTTCAACAAAATATAATTTGGGTCTTTAATATCTAAATTTAATCTGTGTTTCATGTTTATCGCCAAATAAATATATGTAACACATAATACTCAAATTTAACGATATTAATGCACCCTTTTTAAAAATTAATAATTATACAAATGTATTTTTATAAACTAAAACTAATCATTATCTAATATGAAAAAAAATAAGAAAAATTAAGCGGAGTTTATATCAAAAAAAATTCAGACCCCTAAACTACATTCAACGGAACGACAGTTGAAAACACAATTTCAGTATTGTCAACATTAATGGCTGACAACCTGGTAAAATATTATAGAAACACTTCCCAGTTCTATATTGACATGATTGATGGCGAAGGTAATCCTGTTAGTGGTGTTAACATTACTATGAACATCAATGGTGTTTTCTATAACCATACAACCAACGAAAACGGAACTGCCAGATTAAACATTAACTTACCTCCTGGCGAGTACATTTTAACAGCAATTGACCCGTTGACTGGTCTTCAAATGTCTTATAACATTACAGTATTGCCTACATTGTATGCAAATGATTTAAAAATGAGTTATAAAGACGGTTCAACATTCAATACAACTGTTCTTGACGGTCAGGGAAATCCATTAAAAGATGCAATTGTCAAATTTAATATTAATGGAATATTCTATAACCGCAAAACAGATTCAAATGGAATAGCTATGCTAAACATTACCTTAATGTCCGGCAAATACATAATCACATCAGAATATGATGGATTGAAAGTTTCAAACACCATTATAATTAAGGATTAAGTTAATTAATCCTTTCTTTTTCTTTTTTTGATTTAACCACTCCAATTAAGTCTAAAATCAAATATAAATACTTAAATACTGATTTTCAACATAAATTTATATATGTGATAATTATGAAAGTTTTAAAGATTATGATTGTCATGCTTATTTTAATCATATCGGTGGGGGCTGTCTCAGCAACTGAAAACAGTACTGATGATTTTATAAGTGCAGATAATCAAGATATTTTAGAAAGTACACAAGACGATGTCATTTCCGTGGGCGAAAACCCACAATCATTCTCTCAATTAAGTAATGAGATAAAGAATTCGACTGGAAATTATTTGGAATTGAATACAGACTATAAATTCAATGCATCAACCGATGACCCTATTGGAATATTTATTGAAATAGATAATTTTATTCTTGAGGGTAAAGGACATACAGTTGATGCGAACAATCAGGCAAGAGCATTGATTATTAGAGGAAACAATATAACCATCAACAATCTCACCATAATTAATGCATACGCTAATCAAGGTTCTGCATTAATTATTACCAAAAATTCTTCTTTAACCACAAATAATGTAAATATTGATAATAGTAGTTCTGCTGCCGGAGTTATATTTGTAAATACCAATGGGACATATGCAAGTAATAATGATAAAATTACTGATGCGGCCAGTCCCAGTGGAGTAATAACCATATCCTCTGGAAGCGCAACTTTCAATAATATATTGATGACAAGTTCTAAAGCATTATCATGGGGATTTATTAATGGCGTAGAGGGTTCAAGCATTAATGTTTTAAACTCAGTGTTTGCAAATGCCACATCCAACTATTCCACTGCAATAAAAGGGGACAAATCACTGAAAATTAAAAATACTAAATTCATTAACTTGCATGCCAACTTTACTGCAGGAGCAATTTCATTTAAAATGGGAAAAGAAGCAGAAATTGATAATTGTACCTTTGAAAATGTTAGCTCTTCAAAAAATGCTGGAGCATTGTTTGCTGATGCCTATCTTGCTGAAAACATGCCAGTTACAATCACCAATTCCACATTTGTTGAATGTTATTCCGGATTTGGTGGAGCCATATTGGCATTAGGAGCCAATATTAATATAGAAAATTGTAATTTTAAAGATAATACAGTATTATTCGATGGTGGTGCAATATACGCTTCTCATTCAGTAATAGCAATTTCAAACTCAACATTTGATGGAAATGGTGGATACGGTTCTGTTGTTGACCGTGATTCTTATGGCGGTGCAATATATGGTGATGACGGTACATTAAATATGCATGATTCCCAGTTGATTAACAACTTTGCACAGACAGGTTCAGCCATATATCTATATGATTCAAATTATGATATTGAAAACAATGAATTCAATAATAATTCTGATTTAAATGGCACATATAGTGATATCTATACCGCATTTGATAATAATGAAGCAACCTTAGAAAATAATACATATAGTGGAGACAATACCACAAAATTAAACGATAAAATTTATGACACAATTGTCGATATTCCTGGAGCGAAAATAGAATTGATTGAAAATTCAATTGACGTTAGCACATTGCCTTCTAAATTTGATTTACGTGATTGGAATTGGGTTACTCCAGTCAAAAACCAAGGAACTATGGCTTCATGCTGGGCATTTTCAGCTGCAGCACCATTAGAATCTGCAATACTAAGATATCTGGGCATTTCAATGAGTCTTTCCGAAAACAACATACAAAATATTGGACTAGAATACTCCAGATATGGTGTAAATGGAATGAAGGAAACAGGAATACAGACTGTAGGTGGTGCTTATGCATTAGCTTGGTTTGGTGTATTCTCATCCGAATATGATGCTTATGATCAACTTGGAAAAGTTTCACCATTAATCGCACCAACTTCAGCAATTCATTTCCAGGACATGGTCATAATACCTGCACGTAAAAATGCAACGGACAATAATCCTATAAAAGAGGCTGTTTTGAAATATGGTGCAGTAGGAGTTGGTTATGCTACTGGAAGCGGCCCATACATTAATGGATCTTCACAATATTGTTATGATGACCGTCTTCTAGACCATGGAGTTACAATAATCGGATGGGATGACAATTATCCTAAAGAAATGTTTTTAAAAACACCTCCAGGAGACGGTGCATGGATTATTAAAAACAGTTGGGGAGAAGATGTAGGAGATCACGGATATTTCTATATCTCATATTATGATGTCAACTTTTCAACCAAATCAACTGCAACTGCGTTTATACTAAATAACACCGTCCAATATGATAAAAATTATCAAACAGACGTTATGGGTGTTATAGACTATTCAAATGCCTCCAATACATATATGAACATATATGAAGCCCTTGATAACGATGCAATTGCTGCTGTCGGAACCTACTTTAATGAAAGTGGCATTGACTATACTGTTGAAATCTATGTTAATGATGTTTTAAAACATACCCAAACCGGCGTTTCTCCATTTTACGGTTTCCACACCATCCAATTAGATACAACTATCCCAATTAAAAAAGGAGATGTCTTTGCTGCTAAAATCATATCAAACAGTGTTCCAAAATCAACCCTCGCAAGAGTACACTATCTAGAAAACTCATCAAAATACCTGCTAAATGGTAATTGGGTGGATGCTTCTTCTGATAATGTAACTTGTGTTCTAAAAGTCTACACATTAGATTTACCTATTTACACTCAAAATTTGGTTAAAATATATAAAAACGATTCCAAATTTGAGGCAAATATTGGTGTTGCCAACGAAACTGTTACCTTTGAAATAAACGGCAGAAATTATACAAGAACCAGTGATGAAAACGGAACCGCTTCAATAGCCATCAACTTAGGACCAGGCAACTACACAATCAAAACTACATTCAACGGCACAACAGTTGAAAATAGCATTACCGTATTGTCAACATTAATAGCTGACAACTTGGTAAAATACTTTAAAAATGAATCACAGTTCTATATTGACTTGATTGATGGTGAAGGAAACCCTGTAAATGGTGTTAACATTACCATGAACATCAACGGAGTGTTCTATAACCGTACAACCAACGAAAACGGTACAGCCAGATTAAACATTAATTTACCTCCTGGCGAGTACATTTTAACTGCACTTGATCCGCTTACCGGTCTTCAGATGTCCTATAACATTACAGTGTTGCCTACATTGTATGCAACTGATTTGGAGATGAAATATAAAGACGGTTCAACATTCAATGCAACTGTTCTTGACGGTCAGGGAAATCCATTAAAAGATGCGACTGTTAAATTTAATATTAATGGAGTATTCTATAACCGCAAAACAGATTCAAATGGAATAGCTATGCTAAACATTACCTTAATGTCCGGCAAATACATAATCACATCAGAATATGATGGATTAAAAGTTTCAAACACTATTACAATCAAGGATTAAGTTAATTAATCCTTTTCTTTTTCTTTTTTTGATTAAGTCCACCAATTAAGTCTAAAATCAAATATATAGACTTAAATAATATTTTTTACATATATTTTTAACAGTGATAATTATGAAAGTTTTAAAGATTATGATTGTCATGCTTGTTTTAATCATATCGGTGGGGGGTGTCTGTGCAGCAGACGACATTTCCGATGAGATCATAAGTGATGATGGTCAGGACACTTTGGAAATTGCACAAGATAATGTTTATACGACTGGAGAAAGTTCATTTAGCAATTTGACTGATGAAATAGAAAATGCAGGTACGACTTTGGATTTGACCAAGGACTATACCTTCAACAATGAAACCGACAACAATACAGGAATTTTAATCAGCAAGGATAATTTTGTCCTTAACGGTAACGGCCACACGATTGATGGAAACAACCAATCAAGACTATTATCCATTAGTGGAAATAATATAACATTAAATGATTTGATTTTAATCAACGGTAATTACGGGATGTGTGGAGGAATACGTGCTGTTGGAACATTAACATTAAATAATGTTACTTTCATCAACAATTATGCAAACGAACAAGGAGGAGCTATAGGAATTAGGGAAAGTGCATTCCTTATTTGTAATAATTGTAGATTTATTGATAATTATGCCGAAAGTGGTTCATCCATTCTTGTTTCAAGTAGTGAAGTGAAACTTTACAATTCATACATAACCTCAAAAAAATTCGCTAAAGCATCTCAAATTTTCATTTCTTCAGATGCTAAAGCTTATATAGAAAACACTACTTTTGCTAATATCACTGCATCCTATGCACCCGCAGTATATATTAAATCTTCTAAAGCTTCAATAATCAATTCCAAATTCATTGATTTAAAAGCCAATATTACCGCAGGTGCAATTGCTACTAAAGCTGGCGGAGAACTATATATTGAAAATTGCGAATTCGAAAATGTTACCTCTTCCAAAAATGGAGGAGCCATTTATGCTGATGTTCCTGGAGATGATAACTATACAGGCACAATAGCCATAGTTGATACTAAATTTAAGGATACATATTCCGAATTTGGTGGAGCATATGTCCAATTGGGTGGAGATTTCGTGTTAAACAATACAGAATTCATAAACGATTATGCCAAATATAATGGAGGTGCAATTTACCTTTCAGATACAAATACTGAAATCAATAATTGTACCTTCGATTCAAATGGCGTCAGCATTATTGAAGGATATCCAACCTATGGTGGTGCAATATTCTGTGATAACAGCACATTAAATATAACCGAATCTAAATTTTTCAACAATAATATGGCAAGTGCCGGTAATGCAATTTATGCATACGATACATCATACAGCATCAAAGATTCAACATTTGAAAACAATACAAACCCTATCTACACTGTTTTCGATAAAACATCTCTTTTAGAAAACAATGTTTATATTAATGACGATAATATCTCAACAAACAATACATATTATGCAACAATAATGACCGGACAAGGCATGCAATTAGTATTGCTTAACAACAGCATCAATACCACTACCATTCCAAACAGATTTGATTTACGTGATTACGGATGGGTTTCATCCATTAAAAATCAGGGATGGATGGGTGCCTGCTGGACATTCGGAATGACAGCTGCCCTGGAATCTGCATTGCTGAAAGCTGCAAACATCACAACTGACTTTTCAGAAAACAACATGCAGGATACCATGCTGAAATATTCAATTTATGGCGGTCTTTTGGTGGAAGGTGGACTCAACACAGTTTCCACATCTTATTTGTTGAGCTGGCTTGGAGCATTCACACAGGATGCAGATACCTATGATGAAATGGGAAAAATCTCACCTGTAATCACAACCCAGAATGATATCCACATTCAAGATGTGATGTTCACACCTAACAATGAAATACCAAACGGCACACAGCTTAAATTGGCAATAATGAAATACGGTTCCATAGACGTGTCCTTTTTTGGGCAATCCACATATGATGAGGTAAATCCTTATTATAATCCAGAAACCCATGCGCAATATGTTAATATATATAAAGATTCAAATCATGATGTTTCAATTATAGGATGGGACGATAATTATAATGCAAGCAACTTCTTAATCACACCTCCTGGCAACGGAGCATGGATTGTCAAAAACAGTTATGGTACCGACTGGGGAGACAATGGATTCCTCTATGTTTCATATTACGATAAGACATTACTGAACTCTAAAACCTTGATAGAATATGCTACCTCAATAATAGTTGAAAATACCGAACCATACAATAAAAACTACCAACATAGTCTCATATGGGGGTCCGATTTCCAATCAGGTAATCAGAATGTAAGTTATATGAATGTATTTGAAGCATTGGAAAATGATGCGATTGCAGCTGTCGGGACATACTTCAATAAGGAAGGAATCGATTATACAATCGATATTTATGTAAATGACGAATTGAAATTGACCCAAACCGGAGTGTCACCATACATCGGTTACCGCACAATCAAGTTAAATGAATACATACCAATTAGAGAGGGTGATGTTTTCAAAGCAGTAATAACTTCAAATGCTGCGCCAACCGTTAACCTTACCGAAGTCAGGACACATTACACTCAAAATCTCTCATACATATCCTTCGACGGAGAACCTATGAAAGATACCTATGACTTAGGCTACATTGTATGTTTAAAAGTCTATACTGTGGATTTACCTATTTACACCCAAGATTTGGTTAAAATCTATAAAAACGATTCACAATTTGAGGCAAATATCGGTGTTGCTAACGAAACCGTAACCTTTGAAATAAACGGCAGAAACTATACTAGAGTCAGCGATGAAAATGGAACTGCTTCAATAGCTATTAACTTAGGACCTGGCAACTACAGCATTAAAACAACATTCAACGGCACAACAGTTGAAAATACAATTACAGTATTGCCAACATTAATAGCTGACAACTTAGTAAAATACTACAAAAACGAATCACAGTTCTACATTGATTTAATTGATGGTGAAGGAAATCCTGTTAATGGCGTGAACATTACCATGAACATCAACGGAGTATTCTATAACCGTACAACCAACGAAAACGGTACAGCCAGATTAAACATTAACTTGATTCCAGGCGAGTACATTTTAACTGCACTTGATCCGTTGACCGACCTTCAAATGTCCTATAATATTACAGTATTGCCAACATTAATAGCTGACAACTTAGTAAAATACTACAAAAATGAATCACAGTTCTACATTGATTTAATTGATGGTGAAGGAAATCCTGTTAGCGGCGTAAACATTACCATGAACATCAACGGAGTATTCTATAACCGTGCAACAAATGAAAACGGTACAGCCAGATTAAACATTAATTTACCTCCTGGCGAGTACATTTTAACTGCACTTGATCCGTTGACTGGTCTTCAAATGTCTTATAACATTACAGTATTGCCTACATTGTATGCAAATGATTTAAAAATGAGTTATAAAGACGGTTCAACATTCAATGCAACTGTTCTTGACGGTCAGGGAAATCCATTAAAAGATGCAATTGTCAAATTTAACATCAATGGAATATTCTATAACCGCAAAACAGATTCAAATGGAATAGCTATGCTAAACATTACCTTAATGTCCGGCAAATACATAATCACATCAGAATATGATGGATTAAAAGTTTCAAACACTATTACAATCAAGGATTAAGTTAATTAATCCTTTTCTTTTTCTTTTTTTGATTAACTCCCCAATTAAAGTTTAAAATCAAATATATAGACTTAAATAATATTTTCAGGAATCTAAATTTTTTAGTTCTCAGATAATTGTTGTATAGTCGTTTTTAAGCAAAATCCAGCGATATGATTAGTAATCCCAAATATAATTAAATATACTGTTTTTTCAACTGATTTTGGTGTATATTTATATATTTTCTCATGTTGCATCAACAATGAAAGTATTTTTTTCTTCTTTTTTTACGCAATTTCTTGAATTTAAAATACAATTTAGAGACCTTCATGAAATTATCTGAGTCTTGTAGTGAAAAGTTTTGTAAAGTTAATCGGTATTCCAAACTTTAGAGATATAAAAATATTTCAGAAGCCTTTCTTTAGATTCAAGCTCACCCAAGATGAATGAAACATCTAAACCAAAACACATATAAATTAAACAGAATTTTAATCAAAAAGCTTTAGACCACTAAAATATTTATTAATAATTATTTAACATATATAAATGGGGATATATTATGAAGATTTTAAAAATTATGATTGTCCTACTTATCTTAACCCTGTCTGTTGGTGCAGTTTGTGCTGCTGAAAACAGTACTAGTGATGTTTTAAGTGCGGATAGTCAAGAAGTTTTGGAAATCACTCCAAATGAAGTTTATTCAACTGGTGATGCTTCATTTAGTGATTTGAAGGATGAAATAGATAATGCAAGTACGTATTTAGAGTTAACTAAAGATTATGCTTTCAACAATGAAACTGATGATGATAATGGAATTTTTATCACCAAGAGTAATTTTGTCCTTAATGGTGAAGGCCATACCATTGATGCGAAATTCCAATCAAGAATATTTGTAATTACCGGAAATAACATTACAATTTCCAACCTTAACCTTATCAATGGAAATAAAACCGGAGGATTTGGTGGGGCAATAAACTCAACAGGTACACTTACTTTAAATGATATAATATTCAACAACAATCATGCCGGTAACGGAGGAGCACTTTATATAGGTGGAGAAACTACAATAAACAACGCACTATTCAGTGAAAACAAAGCTGAAAACGGTGGAGCAATTTTAATACAAGGCGAAACTGAAATAAATAATGTGACATTCAACAATAATCATGCCGATGCCGGAGGAGCACTTTATATAGATGGTGAAACTACAATAAACGACTCAATATTCAACAACAACAATGCCACAAACGGCGGAACAATCTTTACTCAAGATGAGGCTAAAATAAATAACTCAACATTCAACAACAACCAAGCAGAAAACGGTGGAGCAATATTTAATAAAAATTATACAACAGAAATAACATATTGTGAATTTAGTAATAATACCGCCGAATGGGGAGGAAGTGTTTACTCATCAAATAAAACACTCATATCTAATTCAGCTTTTTCTAATGCAATATCCAAATATGCAGCAGCAGTATATGCTGAGGGAAATATAAGTATTAAAAATTCTACCTTTGAAGATTTATATGCTAACCAAACTGCTGGAGCAATAGGAGCAAAATCATTAACTGATATGGAAATAAACAATTGTACATTTTCAAATACCGCTGCAACGAAAAACGGCGGAGCAATATTTATAGATATTGATTCTAAACCAATAGAAACATATATTTTAAATTCAATGTTCATTAATTCAACTGGTGATTTCGGTGGTGCTTTAGTCCAATTAGGAGGTAATATATCAATAATAAATTCTATTTTTATAAACAATACCGCCCAATATGATGGAGGAGCAATATTCGTGTCAAATACATTATTAAGTATGAATAATACCATTTTTGAATCAAATAAACTTATGGATAATGAAACGTTTAATGGTGGAGCAATCTACTTGGATGATTCAGTGTTTAATATATTCAATTCAGATTTCGACAACAATACTAAAAATGCAATTTATACATATGATTCTTACGGATATATGGACAATTCTACATTTAAAAATAATGGTGAAGCTATTCACTGTGTATTTGCCGGAAATAATACATTCAAAAACATTACTTTAAATAATGACATTATGGTTTTAAATGATACGAATTATCTCTCAATCATGTCTGGAAATGGCATAAAACTTGAACTTATAAACAATACAATAAACGTGACCAATCTTCCTGCACGTTTTGATTTACGCGACTGGGAATGGCTAACCCCTGTAAAAAATCAAGGTGCTATGGGTTCCTGCTGGGTATTTGGAGTATCCGGAGGATTAGAATCTGAATTAAAAAAAGCAACAGGAGTAGCATATGACTTTTCAGAAAACAATATCCAAAATACCCTGTTGCAATACTCAAAAATCGGTGTTATAGGTAATGAAGAAGGCGGATACTTAGATGAAGCTTTAAGCTACTTTTTAAGTTGGATTGGTCCATTTCCAAAAGAATATGATACTTATGATGAATTAGGTAAATTATCTCCAATACTCTTCACAGATAAAAATATACATATTCAGGACGCAATACTTTTAAAAGAGATTAAAAATTCAAGCGACATCGAGGAATATAAAAAAGCAGTAATGAAATATGGTGCTATAGCCATTACATATTATGCATACCAAGAGGCACCGTATTATAATAATAAAACAGCAGCCCAATATCAAAATAATACAACCCAACAAGATCATTCAGTTTCAATTGTTGGATGGGATGATACTTTTTCAAAAGAAAACTTTATAGTCACTCCCCCAGGAGATGGAGCATGGATAATTAAAAACAGTTGGGATACAGATTGGGGAGACAAAGGATATGGATACATTTCATATTATGATATAGGTATGGTAGGATACAAATATAATCCAATATTTATTATTGAAAATACTGAAAATTATACAACAAACTACCAGACCGATTTAGGAGGATCTTTAAATATTGAAGAATATTCTAAAGATGTAAGTTATAAAGTAAACTATGAAATCAGCGGAAATGAGTTAGTTAGTGCAGTTGGAACTTACTTTGCGAATGAAGATGAAGAATATTTACTTGAAATCTATTTGAATAATGAATTAGTCCATACTCAAAATGGAACAGCACCATATCGCGGATACCATACCATTAAATTAACAAAAGAAATCCCTGTTAAAGCAAAAGACATCATTACAGCAATAATGACAAAAGAAAGCATACCTTTCATAAACAAATCAAGACAACATTATTTAGAAAATGTAAGCTTTGTAAATTATGGTGGCGAATGGGAAGACCCTGTAAAAGAAAATAAAACCTTCACTTTAAAAGTATATACTAAAAATTTAGCTATTTATACTGAAGACTTAGTTAAAATCTATAAAAATGATTCCAATTTTGAAGCAAACATTGGTGTTGCCAACGAAACTGTAACCTTTGAAATCAATGGTAGAAATTACACCAGAGTAAGTGATGAAAACGGAACTGCTTTAATGACAATTAATTTAGAACCGGGAAACTACACAATAAAAACCATGTTTAATGGTACTGCTGTTGAAAATAATATCACTGTTTTACCTACATTAATAGCCGATAATTTAGTTAAATACTATAGAAACGCTTCACAATTCTATATTTATTTAATTGATGGTGAAGGTAATTCTATAGCAGATATTAACATAACTATGAACATTAATGGAGTATTATATAATCGTACAACCAATGAAAACGGTTCTGCGAAATTAAACATTAACCTACCTCCTGGAGAATATATATTGACAGCTATTGATCCAATAACCGGTCTTCAAATGTCATATACCATTACAGTATTGCCAACATTAAGCGCTGCTGATTTGGAAATGAAATATAAAGACGGTTCAACATTCAATGCAACAGTTGTAGACGGTCAAGGCAATCCATTAAAAGGCGCAATAGTCAAATTCAACATTAATGGAGTATTATATAATCGTACAACCGATGCAAAAGGAATAACTAAACTAAACATTAATTTAATATCTGGTAAATACATCATTACCTCAGAGTATGATGGATTAAAAATTTCAAATACAATAACAATTAAGGGTTAATTTATTTAATCCTTTTTACTTTTTTTGAATAAATTTTAATTTTTTAATTATAAGATAACTTTTTTAATAATTAAAAATATAATATGCATATCAACTAATTTTATTAGGGGAAAACATGAAGAAGATAAATGAAATCTTTCTAGTGTTACTTGTTTTATTTGTTACAATTAGTGCTGTTTCAGCTGAAGGAAACTTCACAGCACTTCAAAAAGATATTGATACAAGTTCAGGAAGTACAATAGAAATAAATCAAAATTATGTATATGACAAGACCACAGATTATGAGCTTAATGATGGAATTGTAATAAACAGAAGCGATTTTACTATAAATGGTAATGGTTATACAATAGATGCTTCAAATCAAGCTAGAATTTTTAATATTGAAGGAAATAACATAACTATATCCAATCTTAATTTTATTAATGGATACTCTCAATCTAATGGCGGAGCAATATTTTCAAACGGAAACTTAAACCTGATAAATTGCATATTTGAAAATAACACTGCAAACAATGGAGGAGCTGTTTATTATAATAATGAAATTAACAGCAATATAATAACAAGTACTTTTAAAGGAAATAATGCTACAGAATCCGGCGGAGCAATATGTTTAAACGGATCAGCAAAAAACAATAAATTCACATCAGAATTTTTCAACAATAATGCAAAGGAAGCAGGAGGAGGAATATTTTTCTATGGAATTGCAGAAAACAATACAATTGAAAGTATTTTTAGAAACAACAAAGCATGTTATGGTGCAGGAATATTTTTCTGGAATGAAACAAACAAAAATATGTTTAAAAGTGATTTTATAAATAATACAGCCAAATCCTGCGGAGGAGCAATATTTTTCTACAACAAAACAAATTACAATACATTTCAAGGCAATTATATAAATAATAGGGCTAATGGACTTATAAATAAAAGTAATGGTAATGGTGGAGCAATAAACTTTAAAGATACATCAAAAAATAGCATATTCAACTGCGATTTCATCAGTAATACTGTAAGATTATATGGAGGAGCAGTAAATTATAGAGAAACACCTTACAATATAACATTTAACTGCAATTTCATGGGCAATAATGCAAAAAATGGGGGAGGACTACATTTCTTTGAAGCCTTTGAAAACATAACCTTTAATTGTAATTTTATTGATAATAATGCTACCTCTGGCGGAGGAATAGATATTAATAACGAAAAAAAATCTAATAATTCATCTTCAAATAAGCCTATAAGCACGATAGGAAGCGTGGCAAACTGTAATTTTACAAATAACCATGCAGAAAAAGGTGGAGCAATACATTTGACTGCAAATATAAGGGTAGAAAACTGCAACTTCACAAATAACTATGCAATACATGGTGGAGGAGTATCTGGTGAAAATGTTGAGTTAAAAAACTGCATATTTAACGCAAATAAAGCAGAATTTGGGGCAAGTGTGGATGTTTCAGACAATGGTACAATTGAAAATTCAGAATTCTTAAACAGCCCTGACTGTATCTATTCCATGATTTCTGCAATTGGTCTTGGCAATCTTTTTGTTAACAATTGCAGATTTTTGAATTCAACATCAAAATATGCACCTGCAATATATACTACTACAAAAAATAAAGTCATTATCAAAAATTCCTTCTTTAAGGACTTACATGCATCCCTAAGCAGTGGTGCAATTGCAATTAAAGCCATAAAGAATTCTATTGAAATTGAAAATTGCATATTCATCAATACTTCTGCCGTGAATAATGGTGGAGCATTATTTGTGGATGTGGATGAGGATATAAAAAAATTCAATAAGGAAGTTACTGTTAAAAACACTACATTTGAAAATTCTTCAGCCGATTTTGGAGGATCAATCGTTCAATTGGGAGGCAATCTTAAAATTACTGATTCCAAATTCCTCAAAAATTCGGTTATATGTGAGGGAGGTGCAATCTATGCATCATATACAAATCTGGAACTGGACAGTACCCAAATAATTTCAAACAGATTAACCGATGAAAAGTTATTCAATGGAGGAGGAATATACTGTGATAAAAGTAATGTCACCATAAGCAATTCCCTCTTTGAAAACAATGAAAAAAATGCCATTTATTCATATGGCTGTGCATTATCTGTTGAAAACACTACATTCAGAGAAAATTCACAAGCTATACACGGTGTTTTCACCACAAACAAATTGAAAGACAATGATTATGGAAATGACACATTATTCTTAAATGATACCAATTATCCAACAACCATTAAAGAGAAAGGTATGGAAATTGAATTAATAAACAATACAATCAACGTGACAAATCTTCCGTCACGCTATGATTCACGCGACTGGGGATGGGTAAGTTCTGTAAAAGACCAAGGAGAAATGGGTTCCTGCTGGACTTTCGGAAATTGTGGTGCATTGGAATCTACATTGCTTAAGGAAACAGGCATAGAATATGACTTTTCAGAAAACAATATGCAAAATAACATGCTGAAATACGCAAAATATGGTATGAAAATTGCAGAAGGAGGAATGTATACGCAGGGATTGGAATATATAATAAGTTGGTTAGGAATATTTCCAAGCAAGTATGACACCTATGATGAAATCGGTAAAATATCCCCACTAATAACCAGTGATGAAAATATCCATATTCAAGATGCGATATTTGTTGAATCTCGTAAAAATGCAACTGACAATGATGCATTGAAAAGAGCAATAATTGAATGCGGATCAGTGACAATGAATTTCTTTGACACCGGCATTAATCCATATTATAATAAACAAACCCATGCAGCTTACCAAAACTATACTAACAATCCTAACCATTCCGTTTCAGTTGTCGGCTGGGATGACAATTATTCTGCAAGCAACTTCATAATAAGACCTCCAGGAGATGGGGCTTTCATTATCAAAAACAGTTATGGTGAAAGTTATGGGGATAATGGATTCGTATATCTTTCATACTATGACGTAAGTATTTTGAATATGACATCAGATAACACTATCAGAGAAGCAACATCAGTTGGATATATACTAAAAAACAGGGAAAACTACACCAAGATATATCAAAGAGACATAGGAGGCCAAATAAACAAATCCAATAACTACACCACATTCAAGGTCAAATACAAATCCATAGAAAATGATTTAATAAGTGGTGTTGGAAGCTATTTCAGAGAAAATGAAGAATATACTATTGAAATATACATTAATGATAACTTAAAATACACGCAAACTGGAAATGCGCCATTTACCGGTTATCATACTGTCAGACTAACTTCAGAAATTCCAATAAAAGCAAATGATAACTTCACAGTATTGATGAAAAAAGATTACGTTCCAATAGTATATAATTCAACACAATTTTATGAAAGTGATAGTGTATTTTTTGAAATAAACAATGAATGGGTTGATTTGGCATTGAAAAATAAAAGTGCAACCTTAAAGGTCTATACCAAAGATTTAGCAATCTTTACTGAAGACTTGGTTAAAATCTATAAAAATGCTTCAAAATTTGAAGCAAATGTTGCTGTGGCTAATGCAACCGTAACATTTGAGATAAATGGCAGAAATTACACCAGAGTCAGTGATGAAAACGGCGCTGCTTCAATAGCCATTAACTTAAACCCAGGAAATTACACAATCAAAACTAGCTACAATAACTTTACAGTTGAAAATACCGTTACAGTATTGCCAACATTAATTGCAGAAAACCTAGTTAAATACTATAAAAACGATTCCCAATTCTATATTTCATTAATTGATGGTGAAGGTAATCCTGTAGCTGGCGTTAACATTACCATGAACATCAATGGAGTATTCTACAATCGTACAACAAATGAAAACGGAACAGCCAGATTAAACATTAACTTACCTCCTGGTGAGTATATATTAACAGCAATTGACCCTTTGACTGGTCTTCAGATGTCATATAACATTACAGTATTGCCTACTTTAACCGCTACTGATTTGGAGATGAAATATAAAGACGGTTCAACATTCAATGTAACTGTTCTTGATGGTCAGGGCAATCCATTAGCAAATGCTGCAGTCAAATTCAACATCAACGG
>Ga0256407_10007498_pt1 | contig 16389 bp, 12 predicted proteins | sample RumenRJG_04DNA_FD_193489 | JGI IMG/M metagenome (GOLD analysis project Ga0256407, IMG submission 193489) | Bovine rumen microbial communities from Lethbridge, Alberta, Canada - RJG_04 | ecosystem: Host-associated > Mammals > Digestive system > Stomach > Rumen | place: Canada: Alberta...
CAAGAGCACTTTCCCGTAAAGAAAAAGCAATTGCAGAATCTGAAAACGAAGTTGCAGCAAGAAGCCATGTTTACTTTAATAAAGCCGAAGAAAAAGCTGCAGTTAAAGAAAATGGTGCACTAAAAGGTCATGTAGGTCATCTTGACCAAATGGGCGCAGATGTCCTTCAGGATATGCAAATGCTTGCAATGAGAAGATTAGAAGATGGCGGCATAAAATTGAATGAAAGCGGCACTGCTATCGCAGAAGGACAAGAATTTACTTCCGCTCAATTAGAATTAGTTCAGAAATGGGGCGATATTGTCCAAATTCAAATTCCTGATCCGTCAGATCCGCCTGAAGTTGTTGAAGCAAAAACAAGAGCAACTCAAAAAGGCTTGAAAGCAATCGCAGGTATGGGTAACAGTCTTGACCCGACAGAAAAAAATACACTTATTGCAGAATTGAAAACTATCAATCCTGACAGATACGGCAGTCATTTCAAACCGAGAGGTTTCCGTACGGAATTGAATAAATTATTCAACACTTATGGTTTAACAAATACTCAAAGATTGAGATATAAAACCCAAGATATGCTTGCCGGAATGTTAGGTAATGCAGGACCTGCATTGTCAGCAGGAGCACTTGCATACTTTAAGGAATTGAGTGTAACTGCAAAAGCAATTGCTAAAGCAACAGCAACAGCAACAGCAACCGCAACAGCAACAGCAACAGCAACAGCAACCGCAACCGCAACCGCACACATTGACGAAATAAATATTGATAAAGTTGTTGAAGATTTTGCAACAGCCATAGCGCATGCAGAAGCAGAAGTTCCGGGATTCAGCATAACAACTATTGACCCTGAAACAATGGAAGAAATCTTGAAACGCGTTGCAGGGCAATATGATGAACAAACAGTTGAAGCCGTAGCACACGCTATTGCAGAAGTACATTATCATCAGGATGCAATTGATGCAACAGTAACAGAAACCGCAACGGCAACTGTAACTGAAACCGCAACCGCAAACGCATCATCATCAAAAACAGTAGAAAAAACTGCTGAAAAGATTAAAAACCACGACTGGAAATCCGCATTGAAAGCAGCAGGTGCAGTATTAGCAGCAGGCGCAATATATGACTTCTTGGTAAGCAAAGGCAGAGAAAAAGGTGTCGGAACAGATGCCGAAGAATATAAAGATGCACAATTCATCAACATGCACAAAGGTGTAAGTGCAAAAGCAGAAGCACAAAATATTATTCAATTAAAACGCGAATTGATTAAAAAAGGATGTCCTCCTGCTGAAGCAAATCAATACATTGTTGACTTATACAAACAATCTGATGGTGTTCAAAACGGTGTAATGACACTTAAAGAATTGACAGGTGTAAGAATGGCATTGCAGGATATTGTTGACAAATACAAACCGGGTGAACCACCTGCACCTCCAACACCATCACCGGTACCATCACCGTCACCGGTACCGTCACCGACACCGACAGTATGTGAAACTGAATACACTCACACTTGGTATGATGAATCAACTCACTGTCAACCAATCAAATTAAGAGTTGTAAACGGTATGTCACCTGTTTATCCGTCAGCAGTAAGGTATGGTTACAATAACCCTGATGGAACACCTGTAACAGATACAAAAACTCTTAACAAAATTCAGGCAGAACTCAAACGCTTGAGAGGTGAAAGAGCCGGTATTCAAACTATGCCGGGGCACGGTTCAACAATTTCAGTACCTTTAACATTAACAATTGACGGAGTTACATATACATTTGATTGTGAAAATGGTAAAGCAAGAATTGAAAACAGTCCGAACGGTATTCCAAGAAAAGGCAACGGTAAAGACATCAGTTACTACAAAATTGGTGATTCATATTACAAACAGGATTGTAATGACCCTGTACCTGTTCCGATTACCAAAGAAGAATGGGAATCACATCAATAAGAACAATAATCTTGATAGAGTTACAGACCGCAAAGAAAAATCTTTGCGGTCTGTTGTTATTTACACCTCTCTCACTCCAAAATTTACCGATTTTAATCCGTTTTTAACCCAATAACCGCTTTCATTTTCAAATTCACCGTCAATCATAAAATATGTCGAACCTGAACCTGTCATAACCGATTTTGGGTACTTTTGTTTAATATATTGCAATTGAGGATAATCATCTATCACCGCCCACTCAAGGTCGTTGACAAATTTCTTAACCCCCTTTGCCTCTCTTTGTTCGGCATTTCCCCCTAAAAAGGGGCAAAATTCAACATCAAAATCCTCTGCCCCCTGTAAGGGGGAAGTGGTACGAAGTGCCGCAGGGGGTACATCATTTTTCTGTGAAAACTTTGTATAAGCCTCTTTTGCACTAATCCCAAGATTTATCGGTTTTATCAAACTCACATTAAATTCTTCAAATTCAAGCGGAGTAATAATTTCACCTCTGCCTTTTGCCAGAATTCTTCCGCCATGCAAACAAACATTCAAATCAGAACCAAGTTTCGCACATAAATTATCTAAATCTTCGAAATCAAAACATAAGAAAATTTTGTTTAATCCGTACAAAACCCCTGCGCCATCGGTACTACCACCTGCTAATCCTGCGGCAATAGGAATATTTTTTTCAATGTAAATACTAATTTTTTTATTTGTTATTTTGGCGGTTTCAAGATACAATCTTGCTGCTTTATAAACTAAATTCGTTTCATCATAAGGAATTTCATTACTGTTCCCTGACAGGATAATTTCATTTTTGTCATTATCATAAACATTTATTGTCAAATAATCATAAAGATTAATTGTTTGCATAATACTTTCTATTGCGTGAAAACCACCTTCAAGTTTTCCCGTAATTTTCAGATTAAGATTAATTTTTGCCGGACATTGAATTTTTATTGTTTGCATATGTGTCATGATGAACTTGTTTCAGCATCTCCTTAATCTATAATTCTATGACTTGTTTTGTGTGAAATCCTGAAATAAATTCAGGATGACAATAAATATTATTTATTCCTCTCAAAGAATCCTGCAAGTTCTTTGTGCGGAATAGTGTGACAAATCGGTCTGCCATGCGGACAGGTATATGGCATTTTTGTAGTTCGCCATTTTTTAATTATTTCCTGCATCTGCCAGATAGTAAGTGGTGTATTTGCCTTAACAGATGCTTTACAAGCCGTAGTTTTAAGAATATTTTCTTCCATTGAATCAATATTACCCCCAAGATTTTGCAGGATTTCCGCAATTATATCTTTCGGATTCACTTTTGAAAGCATTTGCGGAATTTTACGGAAAATAATTTCTTTATCGCTTACAAATTCTATCCCGTAGCCGTATCTTTCAAATTTTTCAAGATTTTCTTTTATAAGTTCACATTCTGATGCTGAAATTTCTATAACGTCAGATACAAAAAGCATTTGAGAAATTATTTCTTTATCGTTTTGGAGTTTTTCGTAATTGTATCTTTCTTCTGCTATGTGCTGGTCAACAATTTCAAGTCCTTGGTCGGTTTCAATAAGAATATAAGTGTCTTTGTATTGCCCGATAATCTTATCACCTTTTTCTTCAACGGGAGATTTGACTTCAAACATCTGACTTTGCACAAAACTTTGTGTATAGTCCTTTTTAGGCGGATAAGAAGTTTCCATTTTATCCATAACATCTTGAGGCACAAACATTGTATCTGATTTTTCATCAACATAAATTTCACCCTGATTTTTGGGAAATTGCACAATTGGAGAACTACTTTGACTAATCGGTGCAGTTTTATTTTGCAAAGGCTGTGAAAATGCTTTAATATTTGCACTTTCAACATAATTAGAAAGACCGCCCTGCACTGCACTGAATATAAAATTGAAAATCTGATTAGGATTTTTATATCTGACCTCTTTTTTTGTCGGATGAACATTTACATCAACATCATGTGGCGGGATTTCAAGATTTAAAACGACAAACGGATATTTGTTATTAGCCGTAAGAGTTCTATACACGGTATCAATAGCCTTTTGAAAAACAGGACATTTTACCGCTCTTGAATTTATGTAAGTATAATAACTTTTTTTACTTGAACGGGTATAGTCAGGAGTACTTACAAAGCCTGAAATTTTTAAACCTGAAAGTTCGTCTGTTTTAAAAACTTCTTTGAGATTGTTTGTAACATCTGATGAATAAACCTCTTTAATAGTTTGGGTTAAATTATCCTGTCCCGTAGTTTTTAAAACTGTTTTACCGTATTTTTTAAGTTCTAACGAAACTTCGGGATGAGAAAGTGCAATAGATTGAACAATTTCCTGAATGTATGAAAATTCTGTTGAAGAACTTTTTAAAAATTTCAAACGGACAGGCAGGTTGTAGAATAAATCTTTAACTTCCATAATAGTACCGACTGCACAACCTGTTTCGACTTTAGTAACTTCCGAATTTTCACATTTTACTTTTGTACCTGTTTCAAATTCCGGTGTTCTTGTAATACAGGTAAGTTTGGAAATTGAAATTATACTTGCAAGCGCTTCTCCTCGAAAACCAAAAGTGTGAATATTATATAAATCATCATCTTCCTGAATTTTACTTGTTGCATGTTTTGAAAATGCAAGCAAAATATCGTCAGGATGAATACCTGAACCGTTATCGGCAATTCTGATATCACGACAGTCATTTGTAATATCAATACTGACTTTGGTTGCTCCGGCATCTATTGAGTTTTCGGTCAATTCTTTAACAACTGATGCGGGACGCTCAATTACTTCCCCTGCAGCAATTTGGTTTATAAGATTTTTTGATAATTGTTTTATTCTTGCCAATTAACCCCCCTACGGGCTTAGTCCACTGCCCCATAAACAGAAGCAATTAACTTAAAATCAATCCCTTTATCTACACAAATAATAGCACAAAATCATATAAATGTTTGATTACAAAATCATGACGATTTTATAAGATTAAATGGTTAAATACGGGAGGAGAGAATTTTGGCTAAGATTTTAAACAATACAAAATTAAAACCTAAAAAGAAAGCAGACCTTCGTGTTGTTCAAAAACCTGATATAAAAACAACAAAATACAGCGACATCAATTTGAACAAATGGAAAGAATATGCTCATGTTATAACAAATTCTCTCTGGTTATTTCCGTCAAGACTAAAAGAACACGGTCATTCAAACGATTATCACGGAAATTATATTCCTCAGATTGCCCAACAGATGTATGAACGCTACACCAAAAAAGGTGATGTTGTTCTTGATATGTTTTTTGGTTCAGGCACATCAGGTATTGAAGCAATCAACATGAATCGCCGTTGTATCGGAGTTGAATTGAAGCAGGAACTTGTTGACAGTGTTTCTCAAAAATTCACACCAAAACAACTTGTAACGGATGTAAACCTTGTATGTTCCGATTCGGCAAGTGAAGATGCCGTTGAAAAAGTTAAAGCAAGACTTGAAATTATGGGCGAAGAAAAAGCACAGTTTTTAATGCTTCATCCGCCTTATGACGATATTATCAAATTTTCCGATAAGAAAGAAGATTTATCAAATTGTTCTTCAACAGAAGAATTTTATGATTTGTTTGAAAAAGTGGCACAAAACGGTTATGATTTACTTGAAAAAGGTCGTTTTGCCTGCTTGATTATCGGGGACAGTTACAAAAATTCCGAAGTTCAGCCGCTTGGGTTTGAATGTATGGACAGAATGAGAAAAATCGGGTTTAAACTAAAATCTACCATCGTTAAAGATATTCAGGGCAACGAAAGAGCAAAAGGCAGAACAGCAAATCTGTGGCGTTATCGTGCATTGGCAGGCGGATTTTCAATATTCAATCACGAATATATTTTCGTATTCCAAAAATAAGCCTATTTTTTTTCGTACGGTCGAATTTCGTATTTTGCTTTGATAATATTTACAACAGATGTAATGTTCGGTCCATAGCAATTGTATTTAACGACTTTGTTATATTTTGTTGCAAGTTCAAACAAACACCCCGATTTGCCGACATTATGAGTCTTTTTTAATACAGGAGCGCAAGTTCCAAGTTGAAACCTTTCAACAAACATTCCTTTCTTTCTCAGACAATCTTCATAAGCCCCCGGAGATGTTTCTTCCCAAAATTCAGATTTATAACTGTCACATTTTTCCGAAGCATCAAAAACATCCTCTGAAAGCACATACGAACCATCATAATTCTGAACCGGACAAAAAAATATTCCTTTTTTCGGAAATGCAATTCCATGAGGACCTTTATTGCCACTGATAAAAGAACAACCGCTTAACAACACCACAAAGCACAATAAAAATGCAATCTTTTTCATTCTGTCTCCTAATTCGGAATGATATTTTTTATTATATTTTTTTTGGGGGATATGTCAATAAGTAATTATTTTCATGTTCATGATATTATTGAATTATGAATTTAGATAGCCGAATTGACAGTATTTTATCCCCTATTGCAAACAAGATTTCGGGGGTAATTTTTTCTCACATTACCATTGAAGGTGTCCGTGTAGAATTTTTAATTGCTTTATTAATAATTGCGGCTTTGTATTTTACAATCAGAACAAGATTTATCGGCATTTGGGGATTTAAGCACGCACTTGATTTACTGACATTAAGATACAAACATCAGGATGTCATAAAGAAAAAAAGAAAAGGAGAGGTATCATCTTTTCAGGCTCTAACGGCAACTATTTCCGCATCTGCAGGAATGGGAAATATTGTAGGTTCTGCACTTGCAGTATCTGTCGGAGGTCCGGGGGTAATTTTTTGGATTATTACGGCAGGAATTTTTTCAATGGCATTAAAATTTTCCGAAGTATTATTGGGCATTAAATTCAGGCAAATAAACAAAGACGGCTCATCTTCAGGCGGACCTATGTATTATATAATAAATGGTTTGAGAGCAAAGTGGATAAAACCGTTCACTCCATACCTTGCAAATATCTATGCAATATGTTGTATTTTTGCAATGATAGGCGGATGGAATTTGTTTCAGATTAATGCTATTACAACTCAAATTTCAAATGTGACGGGATTATTTACCGATTGCAGGTGGCTTTTTGGACTGATTGTTGCAATAATCACTTATGTAACGGTTATTGGCGGAATCAAATCAATAGGAAAATTTACATCAAAAGTAACTCCTTTGATGTGTAGTTTATATGTTTTGAGTGCATTTTTAATCTGCATATTGAATATAAAAAATATTCCTCACACAATAGGACTTATTATTTCAGAAGCGTTCAAGCCAAATGCTCTGATAAGCGGAGGAGTTTTTGGTTGTATGTTGTGGGGATTTCGCAGGGCAATGTTTGCAAACGAAGCAGGTTTAGGCACCGCACCGATTGCTTTTTCTGCTGTTAAAACAAGTAAACCTGTTGCACAGGCATTTATTGCTATGCTTCAGCCGTTTGTTGATACTGTCATTGTTGGTACGGCTACGGCATTTATAATTGTTGTGACAGGTGCTTATAAAGATTATTTAGGTACTCCGGCAGGAATTGAACTGACATCTCACGCTTTTGAAAGTGTATGGGCTTATTTTCCTATTTTATTAACGATTATGGCAGGATTTTTTGTATTATCAACTATGCTTTGCGGTTCTTATTACGGAGTAAAAAGTTGGACATTTTTATTTGGTGAATCAAAACTGAAAACAAGAATTTTTCAGATAATATATTGCGTTTTTATTGTAATCGGCTCTGCTATGAACCTAAAAAGTGTTGTCGGACTTTCTGACGGCTTCACTTTATTTTTGGCAGTTCCAAATTTAATTGCAGTATTTTTATTATCGGGTATAATAATGAAAGAACTTAAAAGATATTGCAAAAAATACAATATCGGATTTTTTAGAGAAAATTAGTAACAGTCGAAAATATGGCTATATCGTGGGAGAGAATTAATGATTAAAAAAGAATGTCTTGAAATTGTAAGAGAAAAATGTGAAAATTGCCGTGAATGTGTTTTGGGGAATACAAGAAAAAATATAGTTTTTTCTGACGGTAATCCGGAAACGGCAAAAATCGTTTTGATAGGCGAAGCCCCAGGAGAAACCGAAGATGAAACAGGGACTCCGTTTGTCGGCAGAGCAGGAAAACTTTTAAATGAATTTTTAGAAGATGCCGGAATTTCAAGACAGGATGATTTGTATATTATTAACACCGTAAAATGCCGTCCGCCTGAAAACAGAGTCCCGACAGATGTTGAAAAAATGCTTTGTCATAAATTCTTGACTGCTCAAATTGATATTATGAATCCGAAAGCAATAATTTTTTGCGGTGCAACTGCACTGAAATCTTTTTGTGAAGACAAAAAAGTTCAGATTTCAAAAGTAAGAGGTAAATGGTTTGATGTTACAATTAATGGAAAAACATACAAATCAATGGCTATATTCCACCCGTCTTACTTATTGAGAAATCACTCTATGGAAGACGGTTCACCTCGCAGACTTATGCAAGAAGATTTAAGAGAAATCAGAACAACCGTTATTGCTAACAGAAAATCACCAAAATCTTTGCATGAAATGGTTTTTGGCGAATTGACAATGGTTTAAAAATTATAAATATTATTAAAAAAACTCTCTCAAGTAATGAGAGAGTTTTTTGATTATTCAACATATTCTTCAAGTTTTTTCTTTTTGTTCGGATGGCGAAGTTTACGCAACGCTTTTGCTTCAATTTGTCTGATACGCTCTCTTGTAACACCAAACAACTGACCTACTTCTTCTAATGTTCTTTGTCTGCCGTCATCCATACCAAAACGCAATCTCAAAACATCGCGTTCTCTTGGGGATAATGTACAAAGAACTTCTGCCAAATCTTCTTTTAAAAGTTCTGAAGCAACCCTTTTTACAGGTGCATCGGCTTCTCTATCTTCAATAAAATCACCCAAACGAGAATCTTCTTCTTTACCGATAGGAGTTTCTAAAGATAAAGGTTCTTGCGCAATTTTAATAATGTCACGAAGTTTTGAAATTGAAACATTCATTTCTGCTGCAAGTTCTTCTTCGGTCGGTTTTCTTGAATTTTCCTGAGCAAGTTTTCTTGTAACTTTTTTCAGTTTGTTAATAGTTTCAACCATGTGAACAGGAATTCTGATAGTTCTTGCCTGATCAGCAATAGCACGAGTAATTGCCTGTCTAATCCACCAAGTCGCATAAGTAGAGAATTTAAAACCTCTTTCATGGTCAAATTTTTCAGCCGCTCTGATTAAACCCAAATTGCCTTCCTGAATCAAATCCAAGAATAACATTCCACGACCGATATATTTTTTTGCAATACTGACAACAAGTCTTAAATTTGCCTGAACAAGTTTTCTTTTGGCAATAGCACCGGCACTTCCGCCTTCTAATATCTGTCTTGCAAGTGCGATTTCATCATTTGCGGATAACAATTTGATACGACCGATTTCACGCAAATAAAGACGAACAGGGTCATCTATTGCAATACTTTTCGGAACTTCCAAGTCTCGAGGATCGGGTTCGTCTGATGAACGCATCATATAAATATCATCAGAAGATACTTTATCTCCCATTTTTGAAGTAACAATATCGTCAATATTATCAGTAGAAATATCTACATTCATATAATTTACAGCATCATTGTCAAGCGAATCATCTTCACCTAAACCTCTTAAATCTAATGCATCTTCTTCTTCAATACTAATAACTGAAGAACTGCCTTGTCTTTTTCTTGTCATCTAATTCATCTCCGATTTTTGTCTTTTGTTCTTAATTTTATCTCTTAATTGAATTTGAATTTTAAGAGCTTCGGGATCGTCATCATCAATCCCTTTATAAATTTTTTTTATGTGTTTAACTTCCTCGACATGCTTACACTGATTGATTTTAGCAATAGTTTCATTTATAGCGTTTCTGAATTCCTCTTTGTCAAGACCTTTATAGGCTTGGGCATGCTCGATTAGTTCGGGTAAAACCGCCTGAGCATCAGGGTTTTCAACAAATTCAGTATATAAGTGTTCGATTAATTCTTTCACATTATTTACGGTACATATCAATTTGTCAATTGTAGATTTTACAATTATTAATATTTCATCATCGAATATGACCTCTGACATCATTTCACTTAATTCAGAAAAAGAAAAATGATTGTCGGGTACTAAAAAAACGCTCAATAAAAATTTTTGCGCTTTTTGTGACACAGAATTACTTTTTGTTACATTCTTAACAATTCGTTCTACCTGTGGAATATTTGCACTATCGAAAGAACGAAGTTCAGACTTTATTACGGATGATTCTATACCTAAACTTTGTGCAACCATTTCAACGTATTCGCTGCGTATTACTTTGTTTTGAATTTCAGCCAAAACAGGGATAATTGTGCTTATATACTGTGCTTTTTCCTGCGGGGTTTTGTAGTTATCTTTTTGTTTCAAAATACTATTAATCTGAAAATCAATATATAACGGCGCTTTTTCCATATACATTTTATAAGCATCCGCACCGACAGAGCGTACAAATTCATCAGGGTCTTTTCCTTCCGGTGGTGCAATTACTCTGATTTCGCAGGCATAACGCTCTGCACTTGAACTTATCGGCAAATAACTTTCATCAAATTGTTTGATATTACCCAAACCTGCAAAAACTTCTTTTATAACGGAGGCACCTTTTACTGTTGCTTTTTGACCTGCTCCGTCCGTATCAAAAGATAAATAAATTCTTCTTGATTTGGTATATCTTGACAAAAGTCTGACATGGTCAGGAGTTAAGGCTGTTCCGCAGGATGCAACACAGTTTTCTATCCCGTGAGCCTGAGAAGATATTACATCAAAATAACCTTCCATCAAAACTACCGCATCTTCAGATTTTATAGCATCTTTTGCAGTATCAAGACCGTACAAAATCTTACTTTTGTTGTAAATTAAAGAATCAGATGAATTAATATATTTCGGACTTTGACCGCTTTCTAACGCTCTTGCACCAAAAGCGACAAATTCACTGTTTTCGTTGCGGATAGGTATAATTAAACGACCTCTGAATCGGTCTATATACCCGCCTTTTTCACTTTTTAAAATCAATCCTGCTTTTTCTAACACATCATTAGAAAAATCTTTTCTCAATTCATCATAAAGCGTTGAATAACTTTTTGGCGCAACACCGAGATGAAATTTTTTAATAATATCCGAACCAATCCCTCTTTTTGCTAAATAATCAAGTGCCATTTGGGCATTATCAGTTTTATTTCTCAAAAGAAAATCATGGTAAATTTCAGACGCAATAGCCGTAGCATTAAGCATTTGCTCTTTTAATTCTCTTGTTGAACCCTCTGATTTGTGAGTATGCGGAATTTCAAGCCCGAATTTTTCCGCCAAATCTTCAATGACTTCCCGAAACTCCTGATTTTTGGTTTTCATAATGAATTTGATTGCATCTCCGCCTTCTCCACAACTGAAACATTTATAAATTCCCATTGACGGAGTAACGCAAAATGATGGATTTTTATCCTTATGAAAAGGACACAAACCCCAATAGGAATTGCCTCTTTTTTTGAGGACAACCTGCTGAGATACAACATCTACAATATCAAGACGGCTTTTTATATCCTGTATTAATTCATCCCACGTTCCAGACATACCAAAATTTTAGCACCAATATAGAGTTTTTGTAAGATTTTGAAAAAGAATCATATAAAAAGGCGATAAGATAATAACCCTAAAAAATCAAAAAGCCGATTGTATTCAATCGACTTAAAAAAGTGTGTGAGTAAATATATATTATAAGTTTTATACTATTCTCTGCTCTTAAGCGAACAAATCAGCAAACGGACCGTTTGGGTCTGCAATATGAGCCGCAACTGCTCCGTCTTCAACTGATTTTAAACCCGGTAAAACTACTTCGTTCAAACCGTTTGCAACACTTGCAACCTGCTGTGGTGTTACTTTATAGTTAAACCCTAATCTTGTCAAAATCGCATTTGTTTCATCCGCAATATCACTGTCTTTCGGTGCGAATTTGGAAATTTTAACTCCGTAAAGATTTTGTGCATTCTTGGTTAATAAATCTGTTTCATTTTCCAAACCTTTAAATGCCGGTGCTTTTGTTTCAACTTCTTTTACTTCTTCTTTCTGACCTTCTTGCGCTTTTTTAGCCGCATCTTGACCAATAAACAAGTTGTAATTGTTGTACTTTCCGAATCTGTTAAATTCAACTGCCATAACTTGGTCTCCTTAAATTTTACTCACATACAGGTTATCGGCATGTTTTTAATAATCTTTAGAATTTTGTCATGCATTGTTAAGTTTTTGTAACAAACCTGCTCATACCTACCTCAAATGTAATCAGAATTAGAGCACAATACCCTCTCCTAATTTTGGAGATAGCATGGTGGGATTAATAAAATACTCCCTCTCCTAATTTTAGGGGAGGGCTGGGGTGAGGTTAAACATTAAAAAGCCGATTGGATATCCAATCGGCTTTAAATATGTGAGAGAGAAGATTTTATTTATTTTACTAAGCAGTAAAGAAATCGAACGGACAGTCTTGCAAATGTGTTGTTACATCTGCTTTATTTTCGGCAACTCTTGCATATACATTACTCAAATTATCTAATGTTGCCAAATCTTTTTTACCTAAAGGTCCAAAATTACCATGCCATCTGCCAAATTCAGGTGCAGCTTTCATATAAGATTCAACTGAACCTTCAGGTGCTTTTGCTGAAAATTTAACACCCATTGCTGCATAAGGACTTATTTCATCTAAATTTTCTCTTTTTACTGTATCCAAACCTGTAAGTTTGATAGGTGTTGCAATTGTTGTTTCTTCTGTTTTTGCACCTTTTAAACTTGGTTTACTCCAAAAATCTGATAGTTTAAAATAGTTGTTTCCGCTTCCGTTTACGCCATTTGTTCCGCCCATTTGTCAATCTCCTTTTTGTACTCACATATTGAGTGATATGTATTTAATCGTTCATCCTATTGATAGATTTTCCATCTCTCGTATTTATATAAAGTATTTTTTAATCAGGAAATTGCATGATTTGAGCAAATTGTTAACAAATGTTAACAAATAGATTATAAAAATTTATTCTTCTTCAAGACTTAAAATAGCCATAAATGCTTCCTGCGGAATTTCTACGCTTCCGACAGATTTCATACGCTTTTTACCGCGTTTTTGTTTTTCGAGCAGTTTTCTTTTACGGGTAATATCACCGCCATAACATTTCGCAAGTACATTTTTGCGCATTGCTTTAATATTTGTTCTGGCAATAATTCGCCCGCCTACTGCCGCCTGAATCGGCACTTCAAAAAGTTGTTTCGGAATAATTTCTTTTAATTTTACCGTTAATTTTTGACCTATGTAATATGCACTATCAGTGTGACAAATTACAGATAAAGCATCAACGACTTCGCCTGAAAGCATAATATCAAGTTTTACAAGATTAGAACGCTTATATCCGCAAAATTCGTAATCCATGCTCGCATAACCTTTAGTACGGGATTTTAACTGGTCATAAAAGTCTGTAATGACTTCACTTAAAGGGATTTCATAGGTTAAATCAACCCTGACTTTATCCAAATAAGTCATATTAATAAATATTCCCCGTTTAGACTGAGCCAAATCCATTAAAGTTCCTACATAATCATTTGGTGCAAGAATCTGAACTTTGACATACGGTTCTTCAATAAAATCACGATACTGCGCATCAGGAAGATTTGACGGGTTATCAATATCCAAAACTTCCCCGTTTGTTTTGTGAACTTTATACACAACAGACGGCGCAGTGGTAATAAGCGACAAGTCATACTCTCTTTCAAGCCGTTCCTGTATAATTTCCATGTGAAGCATGCCAAGAAAACCGCAACGGAACCCAAATCCGAGTGCATTTGATGTTTCAGGCTCAAAAGTTATCGAACTGTCATTGAGTTTTAATTTTTCCAAAGCCTCTTTTAAATCCGCATAATCTTCATTATCAACAGGGTAAAGTCCTGAAAATACCATTGGTAATGCTTCTTTATACCCTGCAAGAGGTTCAGATGCTGGATTTTCAATTGTTGTAAGTGTATCCCCGACAAAACGGGTAAGTTCTTTTATTGAGCCTGCAAAATATCCTACATCCCCGCATTTGAGTTGTTTTACAGGTACTCTTTGCGGGTTTTGATAACCGAGTTCGACAATTTCACATTCTTTGCCTGTTGCCATAAATCTGACTTTGTCACCAACATTCATCACACCGTCAACAACTTTGAAATAGCAGACTGTTCCTAAATATTGGTCATATACACTGTCAAAAATCAATGCACGCAAAGGTTTTTCGGTATTATCCTCAGGTGCCGGTACATAATCAACTATCGCTTCCAATACTTCTTCAATTCCCTGTCCTGTCTTTGCACTGACAGGAATAGCAATAGATGTATCAAGTCCTAAAATTTCTTCAATCTCTTTTTTAACCTTTTCAACATCTGCAGACGGAAGGTCAATTTTATTGATTACCGGTATAATTTCAAGATTTTGTTCAATCGCAAGATACACATTGGCTAAAGTTTGTGCCTCAACTCCCTGAGTAGCATCGACAATTAACAATGCGCCTTCACATGCCGCTAAAGAACGGGAAACCTCATACGAAAAATCAACATGCCCCGGGGTATCAATGAGATTTAGTTCATAATCTTTACCGTCATGTGCTTTATAATTCATTCTTGCGGCATTGAGTTTAATCGTAATTCCACGCTCACGCTCAATATCCATTGAATCCAAAAGTTGTTCCTGCATATCTCTTTGAGATACCGTACCTGTTTTTTCTAACAATCTGTCGGCAAGTGTGGATTTTCCGTGGTCAATGTGTGCTATTATACAAAAATTTCGTACATTTTCTCGTAGTGCCATAATTTGATTATATATGAAAAATAGGCTAAAACAATATTTTTCTTGATTAGTAAGTATTTTTAGAATATTATTGAATTACTCGTAGGTTGGGCATACCTGCCCAACATAATTTTAGAAAAGAGGGAAATATGCTTGATATTAAACTTATTAGGGAAAACCCCGAAAAAATAAACGAACTTTTGAAAAGAAGAAATCCGCAATGGTCAATAGATGAAGTATTACAAATTGACGAAGAAAGAAGAAAAATTCAGACTCAGGCTGATGAACTTCGTGCAAAACGCAAAAATGAATCACAAAAAATCGGCATGATGAAGAAAAATGGCGAAAATACTGATGCCATTCAGGAAGAAGTCAGAGAATTAGGTGACGAAATTAAAGCACTTGAAGAAAAACAAAACGAACTTGACGAAAAACAGAGAAATGTTCTTCTTCATATTCCGAATATTCCTGACGAAACAACTCCTGTCGGAACATCGGAAGATGATAATGTAGTTGTTTCAACATGGGGTGAACCGACAAAATTTGATTTTGAACCAAAAGCACACTGGGATTTGTGCGAAGAAAAAGGTCTTGTGGATTTTGAAAGAGGAGTAAAATTATCTCAATCAAGATTCACTCTATACAGAGGCAAAGGTGCAAGATTAGAAAGGGCAATAATTAATTTCTTCCTTGACCAACACACAGAAAACGAAGGCTATGAAGAAATTTTACCTCCGTTTATGGCAAACGGTGCAACTATGACAGGTACAGGACAACTTCCAAAATTTAAAGAAGATATGTATAAATGCGAAAACGAAGATTTATACCTTATTCCGACAGCAGAAGTTCCTGTTACAAACATTTATGCAGGCGAAATTTTATCAGAAGACGACCTGCCTAAATACATGACTGCCTATACCCCGTGTTTCAGACGCGAAGCAGGTTCAGCAGGTAAAGACACAAGAGGTTTAATCAGAGTTCACCAATTTAATAAAGTTGAAATGGTGAAATATACAACTCCTGAAAATTCACCTTTAGAACACGAAAAATTAACTCAAGACGGCGAAAGAATGTTGCAACTCTTGGGTTTACCTTACAGAAAAGTTGCTTTATGCACTGCTGATATAGGTTTTAGCGCAAATAAATGCTGGGATTTGGAAGTATGGTTACCGTCTTACAACACATATAAAGAAATTTCGAGTTGCTCAAATTACGGCGATTATCAGGCTCGCAGAGCAAATATCCGCTACAAAGACAAAGCAACCGGCAAAACAAGATTTGTTCATACCATAAACGGTTCCGGTCTTGCAGTCGGAAGAACATTCGCAGCAATTGTTGAAAACTTCCAAACTTTAGACGGAACAATTATTATTCCTGAAGTTTTAAGAAAATATACAGGATTTGATAAGATATAATAAAAGAGGATGTCTGAAAAAGACATCCTCTTTTTTATGTTTAATATATGTAATTATGCTCTGTTTAACAATCTGTCCAGTTCTTGTCTTTCTTTATGAATACGATTTGCGGCTTTTTCTGCGCCTGTGAGAACTCTTTTTGCACTACGCCAAAAACCTTCCGTATAGGTATCATTTTCAACTTCTGC
>Ga0256407_10007500_pt1 | contig 16388 bp, 15 predicted proteins | sample RumenRJG_04DNA_FD_193489 | JGI IMG/M metagenome (GOLD analysis project Ga0256407, IMG submission 193489) | Bovine rumen microbial communities from Lethbridge, Alberta, Canada - RJG_04 | ecosystem: Host-associated > Mammals > Digestive system > Stomach > Rumen | place: Canada: Alberta...
GCTTTTGGAGTTGCATCGGCCGGATCTGCAACTGTTAGTAAGCGTCAAAACAAAAGAGGATGGAGCCATCTCAGTTCTTGCTGCAGATGCCAATCGAAAAGAATGGATGATGTATGCTTTCAGTAAGCGGGAGGCTATGGAAATGGCTCACAGACTGGATGGATGCTGCAAAAGTCTGACCGTTATATACTTCTTCAATCAAGACTTTGAGAAGGATGGCAATACCATTGGATACAATTCTGGGTGTACACGCATCTTGTCTGCCAGGGCTTGGATGATGAACTTGCCGATGGAAACGAAGGAAAGGCGACTCATGGAAAAACGAATGTTGTCGCTTGTCAGCATGCTATACAACGAGCATCTTGACTGGCATTTCGACAGGATAGCGCGTGTGGCCACCAATCCTCCGCGCTTTGGTGAGCACATGAAAGAACAAAAGAAAGCACTCAAAGAGAAGAGGAAAAAGAAAAACAGCAACGCCAAGCAAGGACTACCTTGGTGTCAGAAGATAACAAGGACACTCCTCGAGGATGCACTCAATGTGCTTGGAGATGAGCCGAAATCTCATGCTGACATATTCCATTTCCTCTGTGCTGCCAATATGGTCAATGCCTACGTCAATCATTGCAACCATAGTGTCAACTTCTCCATTAAGCAGGTAAACCGCATGTTCCAAGCCAAGCAGCAGATTTTTAAATGCTTGATCAGACTAGCAGAGGAGCATAATCCTAACGTGACTATCTTTGTCAGTGCGCTTCCAGCCATCCTCGTCAATATGAAAGTTGAGAAACATGATTTCCAAATCAGTTTCCGAGGCATGACGCGAGAGGTTTTGGATCGGATTATCAGTAGTGGCGCTAAATGTAACGGCCACTTTGAAGGGCATTACCTGCAACCTATCGCCACTGCCCTCTATCAATATTCATACTTGTTGAGATGGAGAGGACTTTAAACAATAACAAACAAAAGAATAATAACTATGGCACAGAAATGGATTTATGAGCAAGGATTATATTATCCTGTAACTGGTGAAACTACACTTCACAACACGCCAGGCTATGGTGTGTTTAATGTGGAAGCATCCTCTTCAGATAGTAGCCGCATAGGGTTGCGACGTATCGCAGATGAGTTTACCTTTGACTTCAAAATTTACGACCTCGGATGTGAAGACATTTTCAGCTTGGTTGAAGACCGATGGAATTCACCATCATTCAAGGAATCAGGAAGAAACCTAGGCGTGATCTTTAATGGATTAAAAGGAACAGGAAAGACAATAGCAGCAAAGATTCTTTCCAATCGACTTCGCATGCCTGTGGTGATTGTTTCTAACCCACAACCAGGCTTGGTTGACTTCATACAGTCAATAGAGTTTGAATGTGTTGTCTTGGTAGATGAAGCTGAGAAGACCTTCTGCGAAGACGATGATATTCTGCTTCGCATGATAGAAAGCGTTTACAATATGAAACGAAAGGTGTTCATTCTGACAACAAATACTTTGGATGTCAATGAGAATCTTATTGGGCGACCAGGGCGAATCAGGTATGTAAAGCAGTTTGGTAACTTAACAGAAAAGGCGATAAACGAGTTTCTTGACGACAACTTGAAAGATCAAGCCAACAGAAAGGCTGTTCTGAGAGTAATTGACACTCTTGCAATTTCTACAATAGACATTCTCAAATGTGTAGTGGAAGAAGTCAATCTCAGTGGAGCTTTTGGTGAAGGCTCGTTACTTAACATACCCAAGGCTTACATAAGATACGATGTAATGATTATAAGCAGTGAACGAAGTGATTTTAACCGCATTAAAGAATTTATCAAAGGCCAATTATCTCATAACATGTCTGTTGTGCAATGGATACAAGGTATTGATCCTAAAGGGAAACCAAACAAAGATTCACTTTGTAAGAATGGGAATTGGGTGAGTATGCAATATCTGTCTGCAGAATCACGAACTTTGTACACAGGATTAAAGACAATTGAAGGAGCCATTATCTTAGAAGAGCCTGATGAAAATGGTTTCTTCATAATGAAAAGGGAATACGCCTCTAACGAAGAACTTTGCGTTCTCATTCATACCTATGACTATCCTTCATTGTATAAAGGGCGTCTTGTGTAAGATCTGTAAATTAAGGGTGGTGAATTGGTTCATCACCCTTATCGCATGATTGTCGATGATTATACGTATAGAGTACAACCACTATTTCGCTTATTAATTGTATCTTTGCTGCATCAAATCAAAATAAAGTATATATGAGAATTGAAGTAGAGAAAAAAGACATTAGACACATTGGACATACACACTTTTGCGAAGATGGATGCTTGTGCATTGAGATCTCTTCAGAGTGTAGTAGTGTAGAATTTATGTTATTGCGCAGTATTCTAAAATGCTTTGGAAAAGAATATATGGTGACGAGCATAGATGATTTCAGGCTCGACGAAGAGGGCTTTATGGTGACAGATTTGGCAATAACGACCAATCTGCCATGGACTGTTTATGAAGAAATGCTTCATTCTGATTCAATCCCGTCAACTACGATTCCAATTGAATTCAAGAAGACTGATATAACTCATATTGGCAATACTGGATTTCATAATGAAAAAGGGTGTACTTGTTTTACTTGTGATGCGGAGCATGGTTTCCTGGAGTCTTGTTTTCTTGAGGAAATTTTGAAGTGCTTTGGTGACTATAAGATTATAGAAAGGGATAACTTTATTTCTGAAACCAATTCCGCAAATGTTTGGATAGAAACAAATCTGCCTTTTGATATGTATATGAGTATAAAGCCAACAAGAATACCTTAAACATAGAATTGGCAGTTGCCGCAGCAACGGGTTACTTCGGAATGTACAGATACCAGCTTATACCCATCGCGATTGTTGCACTGCCATTTAAGAGCAAAAGCATAAGATGTCGTAGAAGACCAATACATCGAAGAGCATCCGAAACCTAAACAAGGTAGGTGAAGTTTTGGTTAAACAGAATGGAGGCCCGAATCGGATGAGTGGTGTTCGCTTGTTACTCTTATGCGAAATTCAGAAAGATGCTGCTGACGCGGCATCTTTCTATGCGAAATGTTTCCCTTTTACGGCCATATTGAGTTTCTTGATATAAGCAATGTAAGTTGGATTATCCGCTCCCTTTACCATGCGTAGGAAGTTGAGCTTCCCACGTACAACGTTAATGTCATGTATGGTGGGTGATTTTTGATATCTGATCCTATGTGTCAGAACTCTGAGATTCTTTATGTACTTCCGATTGACATTAGGCTTCTCACTTACTGTTAATCCTGTGACTTCTTGTCTGGAACCACGTTTCTGCAAACGTGTTTTATTGGGATTGATGGTGAAGTGGCATTCTTCGATGATTCGGTGAAGCTCTTTCATGAACTCACCATCTTTCTGATATACGTTATGATTACTACTGAAGGTAATATCATCGGCATAGCGGGTGTATGTGAGATGGAATCTGCGAGCAAGACCTGACAGTCTGTTGTCGAGTGTCATGGCACAAATGTTGGAAATAACAGGAGATGTGGGCGCCCCTTGAGGCACAACATTCAGAACATGATGGTCGGTGGCTATTGGATATGTGCATATGGTTGCGATGTCTCTTGCTACCAATGATGGAATTCCCAATTCCACAAGACTGCGTTCGACCATATGTGCCGTGATACTGGTAAAGAAGTCGGAGAGGTCGAGATTGAAAACGTAGTTCTGTCCGATATGCTGGCTGGCGTTATGAACGATTGACCTTCCTCGTGTAAATGCCATGGCTTCTGGAGTGGGGGTGTAGAGCTCAGAGAGTATAAATGCCAGCGTGAGCATGATGTCCTTCAATTCTCCGTCTGGAGCTGTAATCGTGCGCATCCCGCCAGATTTCTTGGGAATATAAAACTGCCGGTAAGCATTACGCCTAACCCCAACAAAGGTGTAGTAATGAAGACGCGATACAGACATGGGATTGCTGATGGCCAGTCCTGAAACGTACGGGCCAATGTCGTTGATGCTGTTGCACAGATTCTCCATAGAGTCTGTTGCAATGAGGCATCGCAGGTAATCACGCAGTTCTTCTGTCATTTTCTTTGTTTATAAACATCCTGTGAGGACCAGTACCACTTCTGAAAATGGATTCGAGTTTGTGAGCAAGAGCGCCGCTCCTTTACCATTCCTAAAGCGAGCGACTCGCAGAGTCCCGAGGTTTAGTTCAGTAAAGGACAAGCGAGTGCGAGCAAGGCGCAGAATCCAGTAGCAAACTTTCTTGTTGGCCAGTCTGTCGACTGCCAACATCTGCCGATAGCAGCAGACGTAGCAAGAGAGAACTCTCGCAATTCAAGAGTACTGGTTGACTCACAGGATGTGTTCATTGTCGTTTTTTATTTCAGTTACGTGACATTTATACATAGACAATTTCTTTAGATTCTGTCAGAACGAGATCTTCCTCATTCTCGTCGTGATATTGGTAGATGATTTGCATACCCCGGTATTGAGCAGGCACTTTCAACACATCTATCATATCCCACAGGGGCGGTCCGAAGTCGTACGACTCTCCGTCAAGCAGCATGCGGTTGGAAGCATAGTCGAACTGGTAGAAGCCGCCGCCAAGACAATAATCACTCCTTTTCAGGAGATGCTTGTGAAGGTTGACCATTCCCAGTCGGAAATAACCTTCCTTGGTGATGATGAATTTGGGGTGCTGCATTCCGTGTTTAAAAATTTAGACGAACTACACAACCCATGACAGAATAGTAGATGAGAGCATCTTTTACTGTAAGTCCTGATGCCTCCAATACATCGCGGTAAGCCTTGAGCTGTGAGGCATAATTGCCTGCATAGTGCTCGTTTTCGGGGTCAGAGTACGTAATCGTAGCCTTACTACCAGGGAAGTTCTTGAAGTCGATGAGTACACACTCATGGTCATTGAGATACCACAAAAGGTCGATCTCACCATGTACTATCTGACCAGGCAGTGGATGAACGAACGGAACCTCATGCTTGATGGCTGAAGCTTTGCCATAAGTCTTTTCTAACCATGTGTATAAATGCTCGATGGAGGTAATAACCTTATCGGTATCAGGAATAATCTCGTACATGTTGTTGCCATTGCGGATGCTTGTTGCCTTTTCCACATTCTCGTCATGAGAAGCTGCAGGGTCATAGACAGCAAAGACATTGTGGATGCAAGTGCCAGCGGCAGCTTGATTCTCCTCTTTTGTATTGTAAGGTTTTATACGGCAATTGAGGTCTGAAAGAATCTCAATGTCCTCCTTAGCGATTTCCATCTTGGGCAGTTTGCTGGGTGAGAGATACTTGGGGTCGCGACTGAGTGCCGGATTCTCAGGGAATTGATAGCGGGAGTAGCTTGTGGTTTCGTCAACTTCGGCAACAGGACAATCGGTTATATCCTCGTATTGAGGAATCAGTTCGTCGTATTTCCATAATTTCGAAGTTTTCTCATCTATGGCACCTTCAGAGATTCCTGTATTCTTGATCCAATGGAGTATTGGTAACTTGTCCTTTGATGTTTGATGACTCAGTGTAGTGAGATAGTCTCTTGCCCTCGTGACACCTACATACAGGATGTGGCGCAGTTCGTTGCGTTCCTTGTTTTGCAGCGTAGTATATAATTCCAATTTCTTGCATGCGTTTATAATGGGTTGAGGCAAATTCGTATTGCCACCGCTGATGATAGGGGGTAGAAATTGGATGACATAGCCATATTGCTCATTGGGCGCAGGATGGCGTAATTCATGGACTCCCCAAAAGTTCTTCTTTGTGAATTCTTGATCTTCAAGACTATCATCACTCAAAGAAGACAAGATGACATAATACCATTCCAGACCTTTTGACTTATGATAAGTGAGAACCTTAACGGCATCAGATGCATTGTCAATCTTGCTGTCGACTTCTGCATATGAAAGATAGGTAAGTAAACCACCTATTGATGCTCCAATACCCATCTGCAGACAATGCTCATCGTATTTCTTTGCCAGAGAGCAAAGCGTCTGAAGGTTTTGTCTGCGATTATCAGCATCTCCCCATTTTGCAACTACCTCAGGAAGGGCAAGACCAAAGATGATGCTTTCAAGGAGATCGCTGACAGACTGATTATTTACAGTATTCTTGAATTCCTTCAGTTTACAGATTAACGCATTGCCTTCCTCAAGCCACAGGTCAGGCTTCATGACTATCTTCTTTTTACCTTCATTCTCTTCATCATCCTCTTCGCTAATCAGACTAATTACATAGTCTAAACGTTGCTGAAGAATGTCTTGAGTGGGAATACCCTCCAGTAGTCGCAAGAGATCGGCTCTGACATGCTTGTTTGAAGAATCAACCATGAACTTAAGGAGTGTGAAGGCTAGTTGTACTTCTGTCTGCTGAAGTATATCATTTTTTACAAACGATACGGGTATACCTTTCTTGGTAAGTGCATTGGCAAAGTTCTTACATTCAGCATTACTGCGGCAGAGAATTGCAATGTCGCCAGGACGAATAGTGCGGAACTCTTCCTTGTTTTTAATCTGAATAATGGTTTGACTGTCAAGTAATAATTTGACACGGTCAGCCACTTTGTCGACAAACAATTCTGCCTTGGAAGCAAAGCAGTTCCAGTGGTATAGTGAATCTGAGAATTGCTCATTTTCCTGTCGAGCTGCTTCGAGTTTTACATTCTCCCTATCTATGATGCCCTTGAATGCCCTTGTGAAACACTCGGTGGTAAGATTAACCAGAGGGGCTCTGGTGCGCCATGAGTTAGGCAGATTATCATAGGTAAGGTTAAGAGCTGAATCACGGTCTTCATCTATGAACTGCTTGGTAATTTCGTTAACTAGTTCCACATCTGCCCCACGAAAACCATAAATGCTCTGTTTGGGATCTCCTACCCAGTAGCTTTGTTCCATTAAGTCGGAAAGTTTTTTGAATAACTTCAACTGAATGGGACTTGAATCCTGAAACTCGTCGACCATCATCAACTTGTAAGCCCCCTTAATCTCAGTCTCCACTTGTGGTTTATCAAGCAATTCGAGAAACAGGCGTTCCATGTCATTATAATCGATAATATGACGCTTTGCCTTGAATTCGTTGAAACCATCCTTCCACTTTTTAGCAATCTCGAACAAGATGTTGATGATCTTCTTCATCATGCCTCCAGGACTTTCATCACCAACAGAAGACATCTGATAAGCCGTAAGATTATCAACAAGGTCATCATAGTTTCTTTCGCCTAAAGCATTTTTCAGGGCCTGTCTGTTTCCTCTGCCCATAGAAGGTTTGTCTTTTGTAAGTTCCTTATACAACTTTATGATAGTGGCATACGTAATTGTTTTATTTTTCAGACCGTCTAATATGGGTTGTACACTTTTCTTGGCAGAATCACTATATCCTCCAATTCTGGAATCAAATGCTTCTGTGAATTCTGCGAGCAACTGGTGGTTGAGAGCAGTATTACTATTGAATATTTGCTCAACAACCTTACAACTATCTGTCTTACTTTGCTCAATATCAACATCGTAGTTGTTTATTTTGTCAATAATGCTAAGCAATTGACCTTTCCAAAAATCGAGATCAATATGAGATTGGCTGTCTTTCAAATCAAAGAAACTGCCATAGGAGCGGAAGAACTCAAGATCTTCCTTCCCTACATAATCGCCCAACGACTCGCTAATGTAGACCTGCAGGTCGTCTTCCGACATGACTTTCATATCAGGAGAAACAGCAATCAGATACCAGTACTTCTGGATAAAGCTTAGTGCTACGGAGTGGACAGTTCCGATGGTGGCAGAATCTAATTCGGCTGCCACATCAGCATGATTGTCACTATATAGACGTTCGCGCGACTTCTCTCTGAATTCAGAGGCAGCTAACTCTGTAAACGTGGTAAGAATAACCTCAGATGGCTTGTATTCTTTACTACCAAGTTTCTGCGACAGAATCTCTGTCAGTCTTGTTGTCTTTCCGGAGCCTGCTCCGGCATTGATATATTGAATATTCTTCATACGAGTCTTCCTTTTAAGATGGGGTGAGTAGTCTTGATTTCCTTGGGGGCAGAGGGTGTGCTCCAATTGGCCTTCTGGTTAACAAAAGGTGGCTTGTCTTTCTTGATGTAAGGACACCCTTTGTTTTTCTTTTTCTTGTCATTGTAATCGGCCTCTATTGGATAGAGTGGCGTGTCGTCAGTGCTTGCTTTTGTATAGGCAAGTTCAGCAATCTCGGTCAGTTCGCTTTCCTCAATGAAACCGTTGTCCAATGTTCTGCGTCGGTATTCATAGGAGTTCTTGATTTCCTCAAAGAGTTCTCTGTTGGATGCTTCTGTTTTAACCACGATCTGACGTATATGATCGGATGTGGGGAAATTTGTGGTATATAAGGTCATCTTGGGGAAGAGATAATAAGCTACGCCTGCAACATCCGAACCGTAGTGTTCTTTAATTGCACGGCTGTAGAGTTCAAGCTGCATGGCTTTGTTCTGTTCCATACGTTCCTGATAAGACTTACTTTCAGACCACTTCAGATCGAAGATTACATATTTGTCGTTGGCGTCTTTCAGAAGCAGGTCGATTTTGGCAGTAAATGCCCCAATAGTTTCAAGTGTGACGTTCAGCTCAACTTCGCTGTCCAAGGGCTTTAGGTTCAGTTCTTTGATGATACTAACCAACGCTCTAATACTATCTTTTAGGATGGCTTCGAACTGCTGGCGCTCAATTCGATATTCCGGAAGCATCAGTATGGCACCTTTCTGCAAAATGCACTCGTTGATTATCTGCTGGATATCGGAATCTGCAAGTTTAAGGTATTCGTCTGCCATCTGCCCATGATATTTTTTTACCAACGTCTCTACAAGGAGATGAGCCACAAATCCCTTAGTGGTATCCAGATCGGGTAATTGGCCCACTTGTGGTTCTCTAAGCTTAAGCAGATACTGCATCGTATAGTCAAACGGATGTTGTATAAGCGAGGTGACGCTGGAATAGCTCTCCTCTTCGCGATGAAGTTTGCTCATACTCCCTGAGAGCTGATAGCTGAGTTGAGGCTCAAGATTTGAGATCTTACCATCTACGGTTTGTAGATTTGGTTCCTTATCATTCATGACATGACGGTTCCATTCTTCTATATTCAGTTGCTTTAACTCCGCCACCAAGGGATGCTCCTCCTGACGGGCATTGCCATCGAACTCCCAAGTGACAAGAATCAAATTTCTTATAGTCTTTAGTGCAGCCATCTGCAGTTGGTGGCGCTGCGTATAGAAATCTGATTTTTCAGGAATGGCGATACCAGCGTCCTTGAGACCCTCATATTCCGACTGATTGAGAAAATCAAAAGGATATGAACGAACGGAAGCACCAACGCAACCTAACCAGCACACCTTAGTGGCGGGGTCTACTAATTGCGTGATATCTGAAATGACATCAGGAGAATCCTTTTGTGCCTTCATATGGGTGAAGGACTGTGGGCGATATATGCCATCAACATGAGCCTTTAATTCATCTGACGAAATGTAACCATCATTGGGTAGAATGGATCGTAACGATCTGCAGAAAGCAGCTAACACAACGAGTTGCTCCTTTCTTTCATCGTCAACTTTTTTTGAAAGTAAGAGCTTATCACACCAATGAGCAAGTTTGTCTGAGTAGGTCTTGATATCGCTCACAAGGATCTTCTCAGGTGAGTAATCCTTTTTTATCATGTCAATGAAAGCCAGTTTCTCATCTCGTTTGTCCTTTCCTTTCTCATCTGTGAAATCATATTCGTCAATGGTCTTTTGCCACTCTTCATTGAGACCTCCTTCATCAGCCAGTACACGTGCTAACTTGTAGGATACACCACCCAGAGGATTACCAGGAACTTGGAGGTAAGAAAGGAGATTGTACACATTCAGGGGTCGGGCGAACAATGACATGCCCAACTTGAACAACTGAAGTAACTGAGGATTGCTGTTCTGTGATTTGGAATTAACAGTAGGCTTACCCATAGCAATGGCCATATCGTTGAGAACGCAATTGTCGCTACTGATAGTTACATCAACATTGTTGAGGGCTTTTGGTCGCGAAAGATACCATTGGTAGGCTTCTGTTCGTGTCTTGAAATGATAAACACTGAAGTCTGTAGGCATCTTACCGTCATTTGTTACATAATGGACCGTGGCTTGTATGGCCAGTTGATCAAGTGTAGACTGGATGACAGCAGGAATAAACTCTTTAGTATGAATTTCAAAGACATCATCCTTTTGGAAAACCTGATGTTCTTTGAGGAAGGCTGAAAGATCCTTCCATCGCTGAGCCACATGCTTTCCAATCACTCCTTTTGCAATCTTAGCAAGTGCTTTCAGCTTGTCTGATTCGATGGTAGCATCAGGAGTCCATCCTGCCATCCACAGACTGTCTGTCCATGCCATGAGTTGACGGGCGACACCCACCTCATCGGTCTTGAAAGACTCCTCGAAGATGGTGCCAGTCACATTTTTCTTTACTGATTCATGAAACGCCACCAATCGCTCTGGCTCGGATTGTTCCAGCGCTGTGATACCTGCTCTCAACTCGAGTCCTGAGAGCAGTTCGACAGAGCCACAAACCTTTAGGCCAAGCAATTGGCCTTGACGTCGTTGGAGGTTGATGTAGCTTGTAGAGTTGAATTCCGGTGAATAAATAATAGTCATTATGTTATTTGTTTTAGGTTTCTTACTGCAAATATACGGTTTTTATTCTAATTGTCGGAGTAATTTAAGAATAATTATTACTTATTGCTACTTTGGGTACATTAAGCACTTGATTAATGATGAAGCTTCAAAGAAGTAGGCGATCGCTGTATGGAACATTAGCAGCGGCGAGGCGCAACGATCCGTACTGCCTGAAGTCTCTCCTAATGTACAGAGTTCTTTCTGTACCTACTTATACAGGCAAAGAACATCGGATGATAGAATTCCTGATGGATTATGCCAGAGGTAAAGGGTATGATGGGGGGCTCGATGAGAAGGGGAATGTCTATATGTGTAAAGGGACTCCACCTGATGGTGGATATTATCCTTGCGTGACTGCACACATGGACACAGTCCAATATGAGCAGATCCCATTCATTGAGGCAGGAAAGCCAATTCCATTGGTTACAGAAGAAATTAAGGGGAGGCACAGGATATACGCTGAAGACTTTGGACTTGGGGGTGACGATAAGGCCGGAATAGTAATAGCTTTGACTATTCTCGACAGATTGCCGATTTGCAAGGCTGTATTCTTTGTCGAAGAAGAATCAGGCTGCTACGGTAGTCAGAAAACAGAGTTGACCTGGTTCAAGGATGTGGGCTATGTGATAGCCTTCGATTCTCCCGAAGGAAACTGTGCCTCTTGGTCATGTAGCGGAGAATGCCTTTTTGACAAGACTTTCTACGAAACCTACCTTGCTGAGTTAGGAGAAAAGTTTGGTTTGACAAAATACGTGGCTCATCCATATACGGATGCAATGGTACTCAGAATAGACACAGCATTGATGTGCATGAACTTCGGTGCTGGCTATTACAAATACCATACCTTGAGCGAATACTGCATAGCTGAGGAGATGGACAATGCTGCAGCGATGGGACTTTACCTCATCAATCGATTGGGCTACAAGGAATACGTGTTTCCATATGCCAAGAGAAGTCTATCTGTCGTGGATGACAACTATGAATATTTCAGTAATATATTTTGAGATAATGAGTAGGAAGAATGGGATAGTGCATAATTCAAATTAATTAGGAGCAATATATACGTATAATTTGAATTGTTGATATGGGAATAAATGTGTAACTTTGCATCTACAAATAATCAGAGTTATGTCGAACATTGAGCGCTGGATAATAGATAAGGTTCTAGATGCAACGAGCATCGTTGACGTCGTGGGCGACTTTGTGGAACTTCGTAAGGTCGGTGTAAACTATACCGGCTGTTGCCCGTTTCATGATGATCACCACGACGGAAACTTTATTGTGCGTCCAGAAGGTGTGAACTCTGGTGGCACTTACAGATGCTTCGTCTGTGATGCTAAAGGTGGAGTCGTTCAGTTCCTGATGAATCATGAACACATGACTTTCCCTGATGCTATTCGCTGGCTCGGAAAGAAGTACAATATTGATGTAGATGATGTACCTATTGACTATACCCCGCCACAGCCTCGCCCTAAACCGTTACCTCTGGAAATGCTGAGTATCCCTCGCGATGTGGTTAGGAAGTCTATGCGCTACACACAGCGTGACCGCTTCTGCAATTGGCTGCGACATCTCCCATGGAGCACAATTGAGGAGTGCGAACGAATAGAAAAAGTTTTGTGGATGTATTGTGTAGGTCATTGGAAAGATGGACGCGTTATCTTCTGGCAAATTGATGAGAATGGCATTGTGCGTAGTGGTAAATTGATGAGATATCTGTCTAACGGTCATCGGGATAAAAAACGTAATCCAGGGTGGATGCATAATCAGAAGAGTATTCGTGAGCAAATCGACTTCGAGCATTCAGAGTTTCGCTCGACTCTATTTGGTATGCATCTCGTCAACAAATACCCTCAAGCAACCGTTCATCTAGTGGAGAGTGAGAAAACGGCGTTGATAGGTGCCATTCATTTTGGTGACATCGAACAGGATTTGTTTTTGGCATGTGGCGGATTGAAGAATCTGAGGGAAGATGTGCTACAGCCTCTTGTCGATATGAAGCGTGACATCTATTTGTGGCCAGATAAAGATGGCATCGAGGAGTGGAGAAAACTCCTCGACAAATACAACTACAATAGAATGGTGCTTAATACCGACTTCCTTGATCAGAATTGGTGTGAGGAGGATGGAATGAAAGCGGATGCTGCTGATATCATTATACGCATGATGCAAAAACACAATGAATATGGAAAAGAAGAGAATTGATGCGGTTATTGGAGCTATTGCAGGAGATATAATAGGTTCCGCTTATGAGTTTAAGGGTGTAGAACCAGAAAACTTCAAGGTGTTTGACAAGAATTGTAGCTATACGGATGATTCCGTTTTAACGATTGCGGTAGCAGACTGGCTGACTCATCCTGGGAGCGAACTGCAGGATTATCTGATAAGGTATGCCCGCAAATACTACGATGCTGGTTATGGACCACAGTTCGGACGTTGGTGCATGATGAGACATCCTCGGCCTTACAATAGTTGTGGCAACGGCTCTGCCATGAGGGTAAGTGCCGTTGGATGTGTGGCTAATAGTGTGGAAGAAGCATTAGAATTAGCAAAAGATAGTGCTCTGCCCACTCATAACCATCCAGAAGGAATCAAGGGCGCCCAAGCCATCGCGGTAGCCATCGTTTTTGCACGGCAGGGGAAAACGAAAGAAGAAATCAAGAAGGCTTTGCAGACACTTTTCGATTATGACTTGAACCGTACATATCTCGATCTCTATAATGGCGAGTACACTTTCAATGTCATTTGTCAGACAACTGTGCCAGAAGCTCTTATCTCTTTCTTTGCGAGTGAGAGCTATGAGGATTGCATCTTCAAAGCTGTCCTAACTAATATGGATACAGATACAGCAGGAGCCGTAGCCGGTGCCGTGGCTGGTGCTTATTATGGAGTGCCAGATAATATAAGAGAGAAAGCATACACTTATATTCCAAAGGATTTCGTAAACGTGATAGACAAACTGGAGAAGTTCTTTGAAAAAGAGGTGTCCAAGACTATTGTTTATCTCCACGGTTTTGGTTCAAGCGGATTGAGTGGTACTGTGAGATACCTGCGCAAACTGATGCCAGACTGCAATGTACTTGCGCCAGATTTACCAATAGGGCCTTCTGAAGCACTTGCTTTCCTACAGAATTATTGTAAGGAAAAGCAGCCAGACTTGATTATTGGCACGAGTATGGGAGCCATGTACGCCATGCAGATGAATAACTACAAACGCATCTGCGTGAATCCTGCACTCAGAATGTCAGAGCTAACAGACATACTTAGACCCGGCACCTTCGAGTATTTCCAGCCTACACAGAGTGGTGAGACACATTTCACTATAACAGAAGACATTATACAACAGTTTAGGGAGATGGAGGGCCACTTATATGATGGTATGAATGACAAAAATCGTCAATGGTGTTGGGGATTTTTTGGAGATGAAGATACTATTGTCAACTACAAAGATGAATTCTCCAGTCATTTCGCTCCAAATATTATGGATTTTCATGGAGGTCATCGTATGACAAATGCTGTATTACGTGAAGTCGTCGTACCATTTGTAAGAAAGAAACTATTAAACACTACTGAGTAATTATGGAAACGAATGTAATTAGAACGGGTTTCTCCGCAATTGATGTAGTAACAGGAGATCTGAAACCTTCAGAAGTAATGGTGATTGCAGGCCAAAGAAGAACAGGAAAGACTTCTTTGGTGATATCAATTGCCAGAAAAGTAGCCGTTGACGATAAAATCCCTTGTGCATTCTTCTCTCTGGAGATGAGTAATGCGAAACTTGTGAATCGGCTAATCTCCAGTGTATGCAATATTGACGGAGGCAAGCTTCTGAATGGTCAACTTAATCATGACGAATGGGAGAAACTCGATGAGCATATTTCTCGTTTGCTGGATTCGCCTTTATATATTGATGACACGTCTGCCCTTACAATAGATGAACTTGGGAGCAGGATGCGTAGATTTTCATCAGAGCATGGGGTGAAGCTCTTTATCATTGACTGTCTTCAACTTATTGACTGCTACAAGCACAATCGTTCGGAGGAACTATTTGAATGCATGAGATCTTTGAGAGAATTGGCTGATGAACTTGGAACGACTATTATCGCTACTTGTCTGTTGGGATCGGGTACGGAAGAAAAGAAAGGTAATCCAAAGATGTCAGACCATCAGGAATTCATGACGATTAATAATTTTGCGGACTATTCCATGTTCTTATGTCGTCCGGACCTTTTTTACATAAGTACTATTAAGAAAATAAAGTAACAAGAAAAACATTGATGTTATGGCACAAATAACAACTATCAACAAGAATGATAAGCTCTTCCCTGAATCTTTTAGGGCTATCGGAGAAGAGTGTCCAGAGAGAATCTACGCATTGGGAAACCTTGACCTGCTCAAAAGCGAGCATATGGTAGCCATCATCGGAAGCAGAAAAGCGACGAGAGCTGGCAACAGCAAAGCTTATGAACTTGGATTGAGCTATGCCAAGAAAGGTTATGTTATTGTCAGTGGACTTGCGCTGGGCTGTGATGCCGCTGCACATAGAGGCTGTATGGCTGGTGATGGCGGCACTATTGCCATTGTGGCTACTGGCCTTGACAAAGTGCATCCCCATGAAAACATTCCGCTTCAGGAAGAGATACTCAGGAAAGGCGGTCTTATCTTGTCAGAGCAACCTTTGGGAGTCAAGGCTAATCCTAACCGGCTCGTTGCCAGAAACCGCCTGCAGGCGGCTCTCTCTGAAGAAATCGTGGTGGCCGAATGTCCTGTTCATAGCGGGACCATGCATACCGTGCGCTTTGCCCAAAAGTACGGAAAGAAGATTAAGGCAGTAATCTTACCCTATGACAAGGATGAGAACTCCGGCAACAAATACATAATTACTTCTGGTATGGGAACAGGTATATAAGAATATTTAATGAAATAAACACAATGGAAAAGCAGCTTGATAAAGTAAACTACTCGGAGTACGAGGGAAAGTATGATGAGCGTATTAAGGAAAAGATGGCTAAGGAGCCTGAAAGCATTGATGTGGAGACCATGCGGGCCAATCTTTATGGTTATACGTTTACGAAGGAATATGCCGACGGAGAGATTCCTGACGAATTGTCGATGGACTATTGGGAGGAGTATCATTTTGAAAATGATCTTCTTGATGAACCTGTCGATATTGATCTGGATTCGATGCTCCACGAGATGGAGCAGCCATTGCGTGAAAAGGATCTCAGTCCATATTTTGATGTGTCGCCTCAAGAGGAGTTACTTCTTAAAGCCATTGACAGTACAGGCGATGGAAAGACTCCGGAAACGGCATTGTGCGTGATTGACGTTCACCAAGAGTATGAGTATATTCATAGGGTTGTCCGACTCAGTCTTTTGCGGTTAGTCGGACAAAGCGTTAGGAAGGGGATTGATTGTTTGGAGTTGGAAGACCACGACGGCCGTATTGAAAAGGTGTATTTCGATATAAGTCGCCGATTTGAAGTAGGCTATCCAAGACTAGCACAAAAAAAATAGAAAAGATGAATAAATTCAAGCAGAAGAGTAATGGACGAAACAAGGAATCGGTTATTATTTGTTTCTATTTCATCATCAATAGTTCGTTAAAATTTCAATATACGGCCTAACGGCTATGCCGCGCAGCCAAAGAGTTCTTTGAAAATGTGATTAATTAAAGTTTGGTTCGGTCGGTATCGGCTTGCCTGCAAAATTC
>Ga0256407_10007501_pt1 | contig 16385 bp, 10 predicted proteins | sample RumenRJG_04DNA_FD_193489 | JGI IMG/M metagenome (GOLD analysis project Ga0256407, IMG submission 193489) | Bovine rumen microbial communities from Lethbridge, Alberta, Canada - RJG_04 | ecosystem: Host-associated > Mammals > Digestive system > Stomach > Rumen | place: Canada: Alberta...
TCGTGGGGTAAGGGGATGGTGGCTACATATTGATGTTGTGCTGTTGCTTTTTACTGAAAGCTGCTACTAACGACTCATAAATCTACCCTTAATCGTGTATTGGATGATAGTTGCGGATTTTAGGAGCATTAAAAAAGTATTATGAAGATTTTGACTCTCAAAAGAAGAAATTGGAAGATCTTAAGGTGACGTTTTCGAACGGAACTGTTGAAGCCGGTAGTTTAGAGGTACAGGTTGATTCATTGAGAAAATCACTGGATTATTCTGGTGAATGGGCAAAACGGGTAGGGGTATTGCATGATAGGTTGGAGGATATTGCTAAAAATGTCCCTGAGTTAAAAGAAGAAGACGTATTCCGAAATATGCTGGGTATTGTCGGCATGATGATGGATAAAACCAAAGTGATAAACGATGAGATTAAGGTGGTGACGGATGAGATAGAAAGGTTTATAGATGAGCATGTTTGTTTGAATTGCGATTGTTATGAAAGGGAATCAATGTAAGGGAGATGTCCTTGCACTGATGCGGAGGGAAGATGGTGTAATTTAAACTCGACGGTTCTTGCAACATACGGAACAAGATAGTGATTATGACGCAGGAAGAGAGATAATATACTATATAATGAGGTTAAGAGCTTCATTGAGACGAATAAGCGGAATCCGTCTAAGTATGTGAATGAGGGAAAAGAGCGCGTTAACTGGTGTAGGCATCAGAGAAAGATCATAAATGCTGGAGAAATGAAGCCAGAGCGGGTGAAGTTATTTAAGATGCTGCAGGAGTTGATGGAGAAGTATAAGAGAGTGAATAAATATAAGTAATGTCGCTCAGTAACTATGGTTCGATAGCCCCTTCGACAGGCTCAGGGATCACTCGCCAACCGTTAAGCAAATGTGATGACAACAGCATATACGTACATATTGCAATGCGCAAATGGGAAATATTATGTTGGTAGCACAACCAACCTGGAAGCCCGTTTGAATGAGCATCAAGCTGGATTGGGAGGTAAATTCACAAGTACCCATCTACCAGTCAAACTTGTATATTTCGAAGAATATTCATCTATCCATATGGCATTCTCTCGTGAACGCCAACTCCATGGCTGGTCAAGAGCCAAGAAAGAGGCTTTGATCAGAGGAGATTACGAGGCACTACGGCCCCTGAGTCTATCGAAGGGCCTTGCTTAGAAGTTGGAGTAAAGGAGAAGTAAATAGTTCTTCTTTAATTACCAAACCTATAATTTATCTAATTTTAGATGTCTGCAAATAATTTGAAATAATGTCTACCATTATCCATCATTATACAAATCTTGACGTGCTAGCGCTGATTCTGAAAAATCGGACGCTAAGATTTACTCGTTTGGATCAAATGGATGATCCAGAGGAGTGTAACTTCGTATCGAATGGGGTGAATCTAGGACAATACACATTCGTTTCATGTTGGACTGAGGTGAAAGAGGAGAGTATCCCTATGTGGAAAATGTATACGAAGGATAACTGGGGAGTAAGGTTGTCGTTTGAGAAAGATGGATTGTTCAAGACTTATACTGACTTTGAGTACAAGGGACATAACCAAAGTATAACAAACGTCGGTAAAGAAATACACTTTTTGTTGGATCCCAAGTTGAGGTATAATCAGACGGAGTATTTGCAACTTGTTGTGTACCAATTTGTTTTGATTAAAACGGTAGAAAAGTGATTGCGCGAATTTAATGGAGTATGAAAAAGACGAAGATTTAACGTATTTAACTTTTGCAAACCACAAAAAACGTAAAAATGTGCAGTTTTTGTTGGCTTATGTGGATTGTTTCTTCGATTGTAATTCAAAACTGCGACAGGCTGTCGCGGTTGTACATTGAGGACATACGGCTCTTGATGTGCAAATTCGCAGACGATGATAATACCATATTATAATAATACGCGTGTGATTACGTCAAGAAGTTGGAATTACGAACTACAATCCAATGAAGTCCCTTTGCTGATGCACTAGAAAAATGGATTTTCGGGCAATAACTTTGAAACGTAAATTGTACAAATTTGCTATCTCTACATACAATATAGAGTTAAATACATATAAAATCGTATGATAATTACAAAAATTAGTTGATAATACAGTATGTTTATCGAATATTATTTGTATTTTTGTAGCAAAATTACGAAAACAAATAAAATATTTAGGATATGATACGAGGTTTTTGGGTAAAAAATTACCTTTCCATTCGCGACAAGCAAGAATTGAGTTTTTTAGCTAAGGGACCTTCATCGGAACTTGTTACAGAAGTTGCCGATGGGGTGTTCTTGTATAAATTAGGTGTCTTGTATGGTGCAAATGCTTCTGGAAAGTCAAATATGTTGATAGCTTTAAATGAAGTATTTCGCTTACTGGTGTTGCCTAAGTCAGATGCAACCCAAAGAATAAATGGCAGTATTCCTTTCATTCTCACAAAGAATGCCCCCATTGAGATGCATGTGTCATTCTATGCTAATGGCATCAGATATGATTACGATGTGGCATTTAACGAGAAATACATTTTGAATGAAGTCTTGTATTATTATCCCAAAAAATCAAAGTCATTGTTCTATGAGCGTTCATTTGTTGGCGAAAACATACAAGCCGATGTCAAGTTTGGCCCAAGTCTTAATTTACAGGTGAAGACCCAGGAAAGTATCCGAGAGAACACTTTGAATAACCATAGTGTCTTGTCTGTTTGCAGCAAGGCTGCGTTGAAAGAGGATATTGCACCATTCAATGTGCTCCATAGTTGGATTATGGATAATTATCATGATGTGGATGGTGATGGAGAAAAAGGAATTGTTGAAATCCTAAAGGATGCTTACAACACTCCCCCAAAGCGTAAATTCTATAACACAATGCTACAAAAGGCTGATTTGAACATTCTGGAATATAGACCTATTATAGAAGACCGTTTCGTTCCAACAGAATATCGGGAACGCATCCAAAAGGAGAACATTCCTCAAGAAATGAAAGAGGCTTTGCTTAAACCGACTGCCGATTCCGTAGCGTTTGTCAATCATTCTATTAATGGAGATTTTGACATACCACTCAAATGGCAGTCGAAAGGTACGATAAAATACATACGTATATTGGATGCATTATACGACATGATAACAAGTTCTCACGTGTATTATCTTGATGAATTAGGAGAGGATTTGCACAATGATTTGTTATACTACTATCTTAATGTTTTCATTTTCAACTCAGATAAATCGCAGTTGATTATCACAAGTCAGGAAACTACACTCCTATCTCAGGATTTAATCAATGAGAACAGAGGTGTCGTGTGGTTTGTGGAGAAGAACAAAGAGACCGCATCATCCGAGTATGCTCGTGGTGATTCATTTGGCTTACATAAGAACCTGTCGATATACAATTCGTATCGCATTGGGCGATTAGGTGCAAAACCAGAACTGGGTAGTATCTTTATAAATCTGGAGGACTGATATGGGAAAGCAACGTCAAACAGCACTCATCTTGGGAGAAGGACCAACCGAGTTCTTCTATTTCAAATCCCTGTGCGATGTATTTAAGCGTCTGACTATCAAACCAGACTATCCGAAACATACCAACATCAAGGAAGTGGAAGCCAAGATTACAGAGGGGGTGGCAATGGGTTACAGCCATATCTTCTGCATCATTGACATGGACACGAAGGATAAGGAACCAGAGCGTTCACAATACCAGAAGCTAAAGGCGAAGTACGCTAAGCCTATCGACAAACCCAAGAAAGGTATCTATTGCGAGGTAGAGTTTTTCGAGACTCACCGCTGTACAGAACTGTTCTTCCTCTATTACTTCCGCTACACCTCACGCCCCTACGATGAACAGGAGCCATTGCTTAAAGACCTCAACCAATGTGTCGAGTATCGGAAAACGATAGAGTTCTTCATCAAGACCAAGGGAATTCACGGTTACTTTGAGCGCAATGGCGGCAGTCTAGATAAGGCTGTGGTCAATGCCAATCAATCAATTGAGGAGAAAGAAGCTTCGGGTCGGGATTACACATACTCGGAGCTTGGAAGGCTGATGATGGAGTTGAAAGAGTTGGAATGAAAAGTTAATAATAGCACATAATTTACTGGCAAGTGTTGGTATATATATATGTAAATGTGGAACCAAAGTAAACAAAAGAATAATACATGGAGAGAAATATCAATAGTGTTTCAGAATCACAGTTCAGATTTGTAAATCTGTTGATTTAGTCTTTGCGAGAATCGTAACCTCGGTCAAAACTAATTAGAATTAAAATAACAATGGAAAGCCCCAAAGTATTTATATCATATAGCTGGACGACACCAGAACATGAACAGAGGGTGTTGGATATTGCGACGGAACTTGTTGAGAGTGGTATTGATGCCATTTTGGACAAATGGGACCTGAAAGAAGGGGATGATGCAGATGTGTTCATGGAACAAATGGTGTCGGATCCTTCAATTCAGAAGGTACTGATAATCTGTGATAAGATGTATTCTGAGAAGTCCGACAAACGTAAAGGTGGTGCTGGTACAGAGGCACAGATTATATCAAGAAGGGTCTATGAGCAGCAGAGTAATGAGAACAAATTCGTAGTTGCCGCATTTGAGGTGAATGAAGAGACAGGTAAGCCTTACCTGCCAGTTTACTATGGTTCGCGTAAGTATATTGACTTCACCGATCCGAACAAGTATGCACAGAAGTTTGAGGAACTTGTTCGATGGGTATATAACAAGCCTTTGTTTGTGAAACCCAAATTGGGACGTGTGCCTGATTATATCCTTGCTGATGACAAGATAACATTAGGAACAACTGCCGCATATCGAAGAGCAATCTCTTTTGTTGCAGAAGGTCGGGCGAATGCTGCTGGTGCTGTTGGGGAATATCTGCACACATTCTCTGAGAATCTCCAATCTTTTCAACTGCCTTCATGTGATAATCATTCTGATTACTATGAGCATTTTATGACAAGCATAAAGGATTTTGTACCATATCGTGATGAGTGGTTAGAGTTGCTGAAAAATGTATGTAGGAATGACTTGATAGAAGTGACCTTTGATAGTTATATGCGTTTCTTCGAGAGTATTCATCTTTACACTAAGGAGAGACGCGAAGTGACGTATGTGTATCAGGAGGAAGAGGATAATATGAAGTTTATAGAATATGAGCTGATGTTATGTTTCATCGCTATTCTTCTTAAAAACGAATGCTTTGTTGCAGTAGCAGACCTATTCAATACATCGTTTTATAACAAGCTAGGTAATACGGAGTATGATGTAACCTATACATACAGAGAGTTTGAACACTTTCTGTACACCACATATAACCAAAATCAGAATGCTTCACAGCGCTATTATTCATTACAAGCAAAGATAGTTCGTGATAGGATGGAATCATGTCCTGCTCTTTCGATTGAAAACATTTGCCAGGCTGATTTCGTGGCGTGGTTGTATCATCTTACGCACAAACCTGATGAGAGCAGGTTTAGCCGTTGGTTCCCCCACTGTATACTATATGCCTGTAATCAGCGACGTCCATTTGAGATATTTGCGCGTGCCGAATCAAACAACTATCTGGACAAGATAAAGGTGATTTTCGGATATGATGGTCTTGATGACTTCAAAGCATTGTATGCTTACATTAAACAAAATGCGCAAAGTATAGTACCACGATGGGAGTTTGAATCACCCAATGTCAAACTTCTGATGAATGTGGAGAAGTTGGGATTAAAGAAGTAATACTGACAAACAAAGGAAAAAATGAAATACCCAAGTTGGAAAGATTTTGAATCTAAATATCCAGACTATCAGGAAATAGCCTTTGAGGCATTGGCTCGTATGTTGTTTAGATGCAGGTACGAGTTGGGGGATTCTTTGCCCTATTTCAAGAATCATGCGGGTAATGAAACCGAAACGATTGTAGTTGATGGCGAGGAAATTGGATTTCAGGCGAAGTATTTCGATAATGAGATCAATGCATCATTGATTGAACATTCAATTAAAACTGCGCACAACAATCACCCAAGCCAATCCAAGATGATTGTCTATACGAATCTTGAGTTTGGTAATCCCCGGAAGAGGGGTGAAACAAAGACTGAAAAACAGAAGAATATTGAACAGGTTGCTAAAGACTGCAATATTCAATTGGAATGGATGTATGGCGATAATATTCTTGATGCAGTTTTGAAAAATGAGCTTGCTTATGATGTATTCTTCAATTCAGAAAGCAATCTACAACATATTAGAGAGGATTTGTCTGCTTATAATAATTCTCAGTTAGACTATATAAAAAACCAAATAAACATCGAAGGCATAGCTTATAAATTTGATAGAAGTGTCGCAACGAATAGGTTGATGGCTTTGATTCCTGGCAATAACAATGTCATGCTGACTGGCGAAAGTGGGTCTGGAAAATCGGCTGTATTGAAAGATTATTACGAGCAATATAAGGATAATAGAGACTATGTGTTCTTTATTATAAATACTGGTCAATTAAATGAGGTGGATCTAAACACTTTATTCCATCTTCATCACAATTATACCTTTGCAGAATTTTATAGCTATTTTGCTGAGGTTAAGAACAAAATTCTAGTATTGGATTCTGCTGAGCAACTTCTTGATTTGAATAATAGACGAGTAGCATTGATGCTAGTTGACAAACTGAAACGAGAAGGTTGGAATTTTATTGTCACTTGCAAGAAAAACTCACAAGAGGATTTAATTGCGATGTTGAAAGAAGATTTTCAATTGGATTTCATACTTCAGTCAGTTGACGCTTTGCAGGATTATGAACTTAATAATTTTGAGAAAGAAACTGGTATTAGGCTACCATTGGATGACAAACTCCGTCATCAATTTTCAATACCCTTTTATCTGGCAAGATACTGCGAGGTAGGAGGAACTGATAGCAATGAAAAGGCATTCCGTGAAAGAGTATGGAAGCAGAAAGTCAGAGGAATGTCATCATCTGGAAGAAAAATAGAGGCATGTCTATTTGAGATTATAAGAAGGAAGCAGACTACAGGTTTGTTTGTTATTCCAACAGACGGCCTTGATGTTGATTGTGTTGATAGTTTGATCAAGGAAGATATAATCGGCGAGATTGAACATCGTCGTGTGTTCGTAAAACACGATTTGTATACCGATTGGGCGTTAGATTATATGCTTCTTTCTGAACTGACAGATAAAGAATCAGTAGAATGTAAACTTGTTTCAAAACCGACTATAAGTTATGCCAATGCTTTTCGTAGATGGTTTACAGATAAGGTGAGCAGTAAAGAGGCCGTTGTTGATACCATCATAGGAGTGATGTTTGAGAAAGGCATTGATGACCGTTGGGTAAATACAATTTTGGAGGTTGTTGGTTCATCAGATGTTTATGCTTCGATTTTTGTTAATAAGTATAAAACAAGATTAACTGAAGATGATTACTATTGGTTTAATACATTTGCGAATACAGTTAGTGTTTCATGCCATATAGTAACACAGTATCTGCCATATAAGAATGGCATTAGGATTCCAATAAGTAATTCTATTGGTTCTGGTTGGGAGGCTGTTATATCTTTTATCAACAACAATAAAGAGGATTATTATATAAACAATCTTTCTGTAGTTTATAATATCCTCAATGGATATTCAAATAAACGAAAGAAAAATGAAGAGATTGTCAAGATAGCTGGTCTTTTAGCTCTCAGAATATTTGATATTCAGGCTAATAAAAAAAATGGGAACCTCTATTTTGGGCAGATCAACATGAAAGATTGGGCTGCCTTAGTTTGTAGATATGCTATCTATATTCAAGATGAAATTAAAAGCGTACTTGCAGAAGTTGTCAAGAATTCATGGATTCATCATAATAGCCCATATCATGATATTGTAGAATATCTTATAACTCCTCAAGATGCATTGGTGGACATCAATGCCTATTTTGTATGCAGAGAGCAACTTCTTGCAATACTTAAACTCTTCTGGTCAGAGTCTAAAGATAATGACAGATATTATAATAATATTGGTACAGAGCTATATTTTGGTTTGAATCCAGAGGGTTCGGGTATGAACTATTTTCCACCGAGCCCATACCAAACGCCTATCTTGGGACTTCTTAATACAGAAAGCCTTGCTTCACTTGAAGATAATGCAACTCTTGACTTTGTCATAGATTTCGTTGACGCATGCGTATTTTGTTTTGACAAAAGAGGCAAGCAGTTACAGAAGTTGGATGAAGTTACGGTTTCCTTTGATGATGGTTCACAGCACAAGGTATTGTGCTCTTCTATGCTATGGAATATGTATAGAGGATCATCTGGAATATCAGTGCCAAATCTGTTAGAGTCAATCCACATGGCTATAGAAAAATACCTGTTGGATCAGTTAGAAGGAGAAGAAAAGAAAAAAAATATTGAGAGGGTTAGAATGATCCTATGGCGTATTTTAAAGAATAGTCATAGTGCTTCTTTGTATGCCATAGTAACTAGCATTGTGCTGGCACATTACAATGAGTTGTTTGATTTATTCTTGTTCCTGATACAGGATATTAGGTTCTTACAATTGGATTTGCATAGACAGATTAATGAGTATCATATTGCATCGATGTCTTTTATGTATATGAGTCACAAAGATTATGCGACAGAGCGTAAGAAATCTGCTGATATGGAACACAGAAAACTCCATCTTGAAAACTTGCTCACTCATTTGCAGATAGCTTACGAGAATAGCACGAAAGATGAAGACAAGATACGGCTGAATCAACTGCATTTGTGTGTAGATAAATTGCTGAATGATTACAAATCCATGAAGAAGGAAGCAACGTCAGACGAACCATACATCATGGAGCGTATCAATGTTCGTAAATGGACAAAATCCACAGTTACCATGGCTAATGGCATTGAAGCCATTCAGTATGAACCAGTCTTCCCGGAGCATCTTGTTAAGGACAGAGATTTGACTCAGAATGCTTCTGATGAGGCTATGTTTGGTCTTAACATAACCGTATGGGCGGACAAAATGCTTCGAGATGATATTGATAGTGCGAGGATGTATCAGTTCCATGATAAGCCCAAGGAGATTCTTAAAATTATTTCTGAGGTAGAGGATTCTCTTACAAAGAATCCAACTTTCATGGGTTTGTCAATGGGCAGAGAGTATGTGCCGTACATTGGTAGTGCCGCATTGTTAATTTACTATCGTGAGAAGATTTCACAAGAAGAAATAGAACTATGCTCACAAAGAGTGACAGAAGCGTTACTAAACCCTGATTTTCTGCTATCGGGATTGATGACTGGTTTCTATACGATATTAGAGGCAATACCTGCATTGATAGAACTATACCCAAACGAGAAAGATACCATTGCAGATATTATTCTTACGTATGCAAAGCGTAGAAAAGAAATTGGCAATTTCCGTTCTTGTGACAAGATTCGACAGATCATTGTCAAGCATAATCTTTGGGACAGACAAGCAGATTTTATGCTGTATGTCCAGATGCGTTTCTACGGTGGTTTGAATTTGGCTCGTATAGAAGAGATTACTCTAAATGACGCAGAGACAATGCTGAGTTTATTGACAGAGATTCCAAAAGACAGGGTAATTGCTAATAAATGTTTAGTAAGGCTTTCCGACCATTGGAAGAGTACAGGTTTTGATTCTATGGACTATGAGAATCAAATATATGATTCGGATTTGATAGCAGCCTATCTTATGAATACACCTGAGAATGAAATACAACAACTGGCCTCTGTGTTTGGTGACTGTATGGCAAAGAAGCAAAGTCACGAATCCATCTTGTCTTCAATCTTGATTGACTGCATTTATACTAAGAGGTATGAGCAGTTCTGGAGAATTTGGTATGCATTTTTCCCATCCTTAGTAAAAAAAGCGATACTGCTTGATTCAAGCACAAAGATGGACTATTTGCTATGTCCGTCATTCCTGCGTGAGTCAAGTAATGATTGGTTCCAATTTGAGGAAGATAATATAGAGTTTTTCGAGAGAGTCGTTAATCAAGTTGACCATGATGACGATGTGTTATTCTGTGTACTGAAGGTGTTTGATACAATAGCAGAGAAATACCAAATGAAATCTATTCCTTTGGTCTATAAGTTGACACGAGGGGATTTGTCTTCATGGAATAGAAATAAGAAGGTAATCATAAGCTACATGAACATGTATGTAGATAGCCTCAATATAAATCACAGGTCGGACATTATATATGACAAGAACTTATATGACCAATATTGTGCTATATTAGAGTTTATGGTAAAGAATCAATCAGAAACGGCTTCAAGAATCTTAAAGACTTTATAACAATGCCAGTAATATTAGACTATAGAAATACAATACAAAACTTCATACATGAGTCAGGTCGCAGCGTATGGGCAAAGGATTTAGTTGCTGCAGCTGTTACCAACAATGGATGTCTCACTGACAATCAACTTTTGCTTATTTGTGAAGACATTGAAAATGGAGTTACATCTCCATCCATTGCCCTACCAGGTAATATTGGAAGTGCGATACCTTGTATAGAGTTAAAGACGTTAAAACATGTGGCCAATGTAAACAGACTCGTCCCTAATCAGACAATACATTTCTGTCATGATGGCATAACGGTGCTGTTTGGAGCCAATGGTTCTGGCAAGAGTGGCTATTTTCGTATTCTTAACAAATTGGCAAGTGGTAGTATTAATTATTCTGTCATGCAGGATATTTTTAATGAGAACCCACAACCAATGTCTATAGAAGTGACTTATGCGGAGAATGGTACCGATCATACCGATGCATGGGATTTAATCTCTCCTCTATCAACACCTCTCGGACATATTAGTGTATTTGATACGAACTATGCCAAAGGTTTAACCAATGAACATGATTCTAACATATACCTGTTTGATAGTATGGGGCTGAACATCTATCGAGGTATTGCAGACGGTGTACGTAGGCTGAAAGAACTTGGCTATGATGTATCATCCGATGAGGCAGATGTCAATAATTTGTGCACAGCGAACTATAGCGATAAGTTGGTACGTGCACTTGAAATTCAATTTAGAGAGGAATTAAAAGGATTTGAGATGGACTATCTAAACGTGTCGTTACAGCTTTCAGACATAACAAATCCTTTATCAAAGATTAAATTAACCATTAAGAACAACCATGAGCTTGATGTAGTTCTAAGTGAAGCGGAACAGAAGTGTTGTGCTTTGGCTCTTTTCATTGCTGAGTGTGAATTGCTGGACGTAAAGCAGCCTGTCATCTTTGATGATCCTGTCAATAGCCTTGATGCATGTGTTATCGGAATGTTTGCTAATCGAATTGTACAAATGTCTTCCCCAATAATACTGTTTACACACAATACTCAGTTGCTGGCAGAAATAAAGTATGCGGATAATGTAGACTTATATAAAGATTCTTCATCAACAAGAAGAGCAGGAAAAAGAGGAGTATTGATCTATGAAGTGTTAAGAAACTGTCCTGAGGAAGTTGGTTATATTGTAAACTATCATGAATGCAAATGCAAGCACTATTTGGCAATAGCTAAGGATGTTTTGGATAACCATTCTAGTCCTTTAACACCCGTCTACCAAAAACAACTTGCCGACAACTTGCGTATGGCTACTGAATGGGTCGTGGATGAAGTTTTCTTCAGAAATCTAATTCCAAATAGATTTAGGGGACGATTCGATAATATCAAGTGGACAAAGTTGGAAGAAATGGTGGGACAGAATAGCGCAGATGTTCAAGCAGTCCATACAATTTATCAAAAGCTTTCTTCTGTGGGTAGCCATGTTGGTGCAGCTCATGTCCAAGCCCCATTGAGAAAAGATCAATATCAAGGATTTTATAATACTCTGAAAGCTTTAGTTGATAATGCAGGAATATAGTATTAACTATTCTTTGAAGTATTCAACAGGCACACAAGATTACCTATCTAGGCAGTTATCAGTGATTGGGTAGAGTGGAGCAAACTATAAACGTTTATCGTGGAATATAATCGGGAAAATATTATAGGACTCCATAAGTTACATTATTATATATTACAGTCCGCTAACCTGCAAAGAGAATTGGCGTTTACTGATTAATGCATGTACAGAGCTTGGGTGAAAACTGCATATTTTCATCAGTTTACTCCCGAAATATAACCTCAAAGGTAACATTAATTTTGCTTTCATAATCTTATATACCTTTGAATTTTGGGTAATAATTCAAAGGGTATGTACTTGGGACTCATCACTAGCTTTTAAGAGAAACAATAGCATGATGAATTAATCACTAAATTCGGGCGGAAACTGCGACAATTTGCATATTTCCGCCCAAGATATGATAGAATAGCCAGGCAATGACAAAGATGAAAAAGTATAGAATCAACTCATAGAATTACCCTGCTTGATTAGATTGATATGTTCCTTTTTTACCAATTCTGAATGGCAGATTATATAAAAATCGTGAAATAACAACGGTTTTCACAATGTTTCTGCACGGAATTCGGATGCGGTTGACGGATTCACGTTTGGAGTCATCTGCCATGGTTGCATATATCTGTGTGGTCGAGACATTTTTGTGCCCCAACATGTGCTGCACGGTATAAACGCTTGTACCTGCATCCACCTGAAGCGAGCCGAAGGTGTGGCGGCTACAGTGGAACGAAATTTTCTTGGTGATGCCAGCAGCCTTTAGCCAGTTCTTCAAGGGCGTCTGTGTCATCTTGTCTGAGAAACCTTTGAACACTATACTTGTTCCGCTGCCGCCAATCAGCTCCAGAGCCTCGTCACTGATGGGATTGTTCACCAGTTCCTTGGTCTTCTGCATCCGAAGGGTAACATACATACCTCCATCACCGTAGGGCTGTATGTTCTCCCATGTAAGTTGACGAATGTCGCTCTTCCTGAGTCCAGTCAGACAAGCAAAGAGGAATGCGGTCTTCAGAACAGGATATTCACAAGGAGTGTTCGCCAGTCTGACAAGTTCATCCTTGGATAGATGTTCCTTTTCCGTCGGGATAGTGTCAATACGTTCCAAGAAACCGTTTGGGTTCTCCATAATCTTGTGCTCTCGATATGCGGTATGGAGCACGGCACGGAAGGTTGACCAATATCCAGCCACGGAGTTGATGTGAAGCTTGTGTTCCGTATGGATGGTCTGTGGAGCGGTCAGCAGGTACTCACGGAATCTGTTGCAGAGGTCAACATTGATCTCATCGAAACGGCATTTGTTGTTGCAGAATCGGGCAAAATGTTTATAGACATGCTGCCACTTGCAGTTCTTCTTGTCAGCCTTCATCTTGAAATAGGCAAGGAAATCACCCTTCAACTTTGCTTGGTCAAAGAAGTCGTATCTTTCATTGACGATGCTCTCATAGCGTCGGCATCGTAGTGCCTCGGCTTTCTCGGTCATGCGCTCGTTGTAGTCCCTCTCGCGCTGATTCTTGGGCTTGGCAAAGATGTAGATGCCAAGTGACTCATGTCGCTGTACCTTCATGGTTGACTCATCCCTATAGCCAGGGTAGTAGTCAAGGTAGAAGCTCAGTTGCGTACCTTTCTTTATCTTACGCGTACGCAAGGTTACTGTCTTGCAAATGTTTGTCATTACTTTATGATTTTAGTTGATATTCGAGGCTATGCGTCTCATAGCGAGTGCAAAGTAACTGCGTGATGGAAGAGTGGCCAAAGAAATGTTTCATCACTCATGGATAATTGCGCTTTCACGCTGTTAGTATTGATTATTGGGCGTTATTGGAGCCTGTAAGAGCCGAATTGCGCTAGTCTGCTTGCCATTATTCGGTCTAATTCTTCCTTGGCAATGAGGTTCTGGACGCCGACCTTTACCTTTGTGAGGTTGTTCGTCTTGACGATAACGCAGATATTGCTCTTGGTCAAACCATATTTCTCAGCAGCTTCGGCTGTGGTGTAATAGGCATCACTCGCCTTCAGGTCGGGACGGAAGATCTCGTCAAGATGTTTCTTTGAATAGTATGTCTTGCCATATTCTCGCTTGGTGGGAATATGGCGACGATAGGCTTGGGTACGGAGTGATTCCTTGGTCGTGGAATAGAGTGCTACTGCCTCTTCGGTGGTGATCCATTCCGTCAGGGCTTCAATCTCGGCAGTAACTCCGAAGAGTTCATCCATGTGCTTTCGGCTATAGTAGTTCCTGCCAGCAATCTTGCACATGGGTACTTGGTTTTTCTTGGCAGAAGCATAGAGCCAAGACTTCTTTACTTTATAGATGCGCATAACGTCCTCGCCAGAGATATATTCAAGTGGTTCTGATGACCTCACACCTATTTCAGGTATGAGGTTATTGTCTTTTCTCGACGAAAGGGAAATAGATGATGGATGAGATGATTTCTTGTTTGGTTTGTTGGATGAAGCACTTGGCAATACTCTATGATAAGGATTTCCTGCAAGCATCTGCTCGATATCTGCCTTACGGATGAATGCCATCCGGCTGCTGATTCGTGAAGCAGGCAGTTTCTCCTCGTTTACCAATTTGTAAACGTACTGGCGAGAGCATCCCATGAGGATGGCAGCCTTGGAGAATGTAAGATACTCCTGGCTTGCGATGTCTATAACTGGCTGGACAGCCTTCAAAAAGTCCTGTTTTCTCTTCTTGCGCTGAGCCTTTGCTGCCTCGGCACAATGTTCTGAGCACCTCTGCGAACCGCTGTTACAAGTGGACTCCTTGCCGCAGAAGGCGCAGGCTCTGAGAGATAAGTATGCTCCGAGGGCCGAGATACGTAGAAGTAACTTGACGGGGAAGTTGGCGAAGTAGGAAATGACGGACTGGCTCAGCAACCACTAAGCAACCAGCCCTTCGGCAAGCTCAGGGACCGTATAGGGGGCTTGCTTCGGCGATTAAAAGGTCAACCGTGTGGGTTGGCTTTTTTTGTGCTTCGACAGGTACTTCGACTTGCTCAGCAACCACCCTTCGATGAACTCAGGGGCCACTCAGGGACCGTGCTTCGGCAAGCCCTTCGATAAACTCAGGGACCGCTCAGGGACCGTTAATTTTAGGGGAAAAAAGAAAAATTTGAATAAATATTTGGTTGTTTGTGGTTTTTGGTGTACCTTTGCAGCCAAATTACGAATAGGATGCAGAAAAGGATTCATCTGTGCTTGGCTCATATGAGTGAGACGGGTATGGAGCAAAAATATATTCAAGAGGCTTTTGATACGAAGTGGGTGGTACCACTGGGCCCCAATGTGGATGGGTTTGAGGAGGATCTGAGAAGATACTTCTCCACCACCCCCGACCCCTCCTCCAAGGAGGAGGGGAGAAGAGAGAGGGAAACTCTCTATTCTCCGGAGGCAGGGAAATCTCAGGAAGCAGGAAAACAAATTGTTGCCCTGGCTTCGGGTACTGCTGCGGTGCATCTCAGTCTGTTGGCTGCAGGTGTAGGAGCAGGTGATGAGGTGCTCGTACAGAGCTTTACTTTCTGTGCCTCAACCAATCCCATCAAGTATGTGGGGGCAACGCCGGTGATGATTGATTCTGAGACGGATACCTGGAACATGGATCCTGCGCTACTGGAGCAAGCGATCTTAGACCGTATTGCCAAGACAGGCCGTAAGCCCAAGGCTATCATGACGGTCTATCTCTATGGTATGCCTGCCAAGATCGACGAGATCATGACGATTGCCCAGAAGTATGACATCCCCGTGATTGAGGATGCCGCTGAGGCATTTGGTTCCCGTTACAAGGGGCAGCTGGTCGGCACATTCGGACAGTATGGCATCCTGTCGTTCAACGGTAATAAGATGATTACCACCTCTGGTGGCGGTGCGCTGGTCTGCCCTGATATGACCGCTAAGAAAAAGGTGATGTGGTGGGCGACGCAGGCGCGTGAGGCGTACCCTTATTATCAGCATGAGGCTATCGGCTATAACTACCGCATGAGTAATATTTGTGCGGGTATCGGTCGTGGTCAGATGACGGTGTTGGAGGCTCATCTGGCGCATCATCGTCATATCGCTGCTCTGTATGAGGCTGCCTTTAAGGACTTCCCCGGTATCACTTATCACCAAGAAATGCCCGGCATGGCCTCTAACTACTGGCTGAGCACCATCCTGCTGGATGAGGATCTGAAGGTGAAGGGTGAGGAGCAGGCGTATGCCTCGCCTGTGAAGGGTGCCGTCGGTGGCGCTGCTGGTGTCGTGCATCCTGGCAAGTCTATTCATACTGACTGTGAGCCCAACCGGAATGTGGAGGCGTTGCGTATGGCCTTAGACCAGGCGGGCATCGAGTCTCGTCCCTTGTGGAAGCCGATGCACAAGCAGCCTGTATATCAGGATGCGCCTGCCTATGTGAACGGTGTCAGTGAGTCGCTTTTCAGAAGAGGTCTCTGTCTGCCGTCGGGTCCGATGGTCAGTGACGATGATGTGGACCGTATCGTTCGAGTGATCAAGGAAT
>Ga0256407_10007502_pt1 | contig 16384 bp, 14 predicted proteins | sample RumenRJG_04DNA_FD_193489 | JGI IMG/M metagenome (GOLD analysis project Ga0256407, IMG submission 193489) | Bovine rumen microbial communities from Lethbridge, Alberta, Canada - RJG_04 | ecosystem: Host-associated > Mammals > Digestive system > Stomach > Rumen | place: Canada: Alberta...
AAATTATTGTAGACTATATCTCTGGAATAACTATAGTCGCTCTTCATGCGCATACAGATAGCCCGCATCCATGCCATATGTACGTTACTTGTCAGAACACCGAAATGATATAACGTGGCATCCGGCACTATCCTGAGCTTGTCCGTACAGATGGTGTCACCATCCAGATAGCCGATGGGAACATACTTTCTTCGCTCTGAGGACACCTGCGGGATAATCAAACAGGTACAGTTAAGCGGCTGTGTTATTTGGGCGAATAGGGTAGGGGTGGCCGCAAACTTACGAATACCCTCCGCAATACTCTGCTCACGGGATTCCTTGCATTTTCTCACCCGCTCCAAAACCTTCGGGCATTTTCGTAATTCGCTTGGATCTGCATCCTTCAGCCACAGACACCATCTTGTCTTTCTCTTGATGAACTCAGCAGCTCCTATAAGAGGTTTTATATACTTCATGGCCTGTGGTTCCGTTGCGGCAAACTCTTTCACATCTTCTTCTGAAAGAATAAGATGCCCTCCATCGGCAAACTTGTTGCCTGAAGTCATATTGGGGATGTCACAGAGTGCCTTATTACGGCTCTGAATTATAATATCCGGCGCATCTATCAGATAAGGGTTTATATGCTTTGCAGGAGTGCTCACTTTGTCTGATAGATAAAGAGTCTTAGGCTGGGTGGCTCCTGCAGAACCTTTACTGCAGAACCCAATGATAACACAATGTACATGAGCTTTGTTATTTGACTCGCTATCCCACACAAATGTCCTGTAGGCGAAAAGTATCTCAATTTCGAGGAACTGCCAAAGTCTTGGCACTATCTCGCCCTGTGTGATGCTATTCGTCGAGACGAAAGCACACTTTACATCAGTGTTTTTAATGTATTCAGAAGCAATCTTGTACCAGGCACAAACAAAATCGAGATTCTTAACCTTCGGGAAAACCAGTTCCATGTCTTTCTTCTGTTCAGAAGACATGAAGGTAAAACCAACAAACGGGGGATTGCCGATGATGTACGACAATCTCTCTACTGGAACAACTGTATTCCAGTCTATACGAAGCGCATTGCCTTCTGTTATGTTGGTGTAGGTCTTCAATGGCAGGAAATTGTCATCGAAGGTTATAATCTTTTCTGTCTCGGCCAGCATCTGGGCCTCACTGATCCAAAGGGCAGTGGTGGCTACCGTCACGGCAAAATCGTTAATCTCTATGCCGTAGAACTGCGATATGCTGACCTTGATGGGCGAATTGCCTTCCAGTGCCAGGAATGTCTGACCGTGATATCTGGCGCGAATGACATCATTCTCTAACCGGCGCAGACTCAGATAGGTCTCTGTCAGGAAGTTGCCAGAGCCACAGGCGGGATCGAAGAACACCAGACTGGCAAGTTTATCCTGAAAAGCATCAAGCATCCTATTCCTGATCTTCTCAACCTTCTCTTCAAGAATGGCCTCGAACTCCTTACGGAGCGTATTCAGGAATAGTGCATCAATGACCTTATGGATGTTCTCGATACTGGTATAGTGCATACCTCCCGCCCTTCTCGTTTCCGGGTTCAGTGTTGATTCAAACACCGCTCCGAAGATGGTAGGGGATATCGCGCTCCAGTCGAAATCCAGACTGGCATTGTGTAACAACACCAGGCGCAATTCATCGGTAAATTGCGGTATTTCTATAGTCGTAGCGAACAGCCCGCCATTGGTGTATGGAAATGCCTTCAAATCGTCCATCAGATAGCGGCTACGCTGGGCTACAGGTGTATTCAATACCTCAAACAGACGAATAAGCGCATTGCGCATATCCTTGGCCTCGTAGCCTGCCAGATAGTCGTGGAACTGGTCTCTGGTGAAGATACCCGCATCTTCGGCATACAGGCAGAACACAATACGGACACAGAGGATATTCAGCCATCGCAGGGCTTCCGGCGAATTATCGTCGTATTGCTTCAACAGAGCATCGTAGATACGCCCCACTATCTCGCCTGCCTGCATCGAGACCTCCATCTCCTTGCTGATATGCTCTGACTTCACATCTACAAGGAACTTCAGCCTGTAATACTCCTTCTCTAAATCTTTCAGGAGTATGCTTTCTGGCTCACCATGTGGCTGTTCCATGTCATAGACCAGAAACTCCTTAAAGTTGCAGGTGATAATCCACCGTGGACGTTCAGAATACTTCACGTCACTCGCATATCTCTTCACCTGTTGATATGGCGTAAGGAAATTGCCGTCGCTCTGCTTGATGGGAGCACGGAGATCCTTATTGATTGACTTCTGCTCGATGAATACCTTTGTGGAAGGTATGCGCACATCTATGAAGTTTGTCGTGGATGTGTCACTCTTCACCTGGTCCTCGAAGCGGACAAAGGATGTGAGATCATCCACTCCAAACACCTTTGTCAGAAGATCGCCCCAGAAGAGCTGACTCTGGCCCTTTTCGTAACCCTCGCCGTTCCATCGTTTGGCAAACTCGGCAGCGGCCTGTGACATCTGTTTGTCAGTCATATCCTCATGGTTAATTATTTCCTGTTAAAATCTCATAGTTTCATCATCTGCCGGTGGAAACGGCATCTGAGAAGATTCCTTTGAGATTCTTGACGAATCAGTTTGCGGTTTTAAATCAGGATCTTCAAAGCGGGTATACTCAGCCTTGAAGGATAACATGATATCGCCAGTTGCACCTTTACGATGCTTGGCAATGATAATCTCTGCCTTTCCGCGTAAGTCTCGGCCGTTTTCGTCCTGATAGATGTGGTAATATTCTGGGCGGTGTACAAATAGAACCATATCGGCATCCTGCTCAATGGAACCTGATTCTCGTAAATCTGACAACCGAGGGCGCTTTCCCTCTATGCCTTCGCGTGACTCTATACCACGGTTCAACTGACTAAGAGCAACGACCGGCACATTCAACTCTTTTGCCAGGGCCTTCAATGACCTCGACACAATAGAAACTTCCTCTTGTCGTGTTCCATAGCCCTCTCCACCAGCCGACATCAACTGGAGGTAATCAACAAAAATAATCTTCACATTCTTTTTCTGAATCAGATATCTGGCCTTCGATCGGATTTGGAAAACAGATAGAGCTGGAGTGTCGTCGATAAAAAGTGGTGTGCTCATTGCGTTCACGCGCTTGTCTATTTTGTTCCAATCCTCAGGATTAAGATTACCTCTCAAAATTCTATTACCTGAAATCTCGCAGACGGATGATATAATTCTATTTGTGAGCTGCACATGTGACATTTCAAGAGTGAAGAAAGCTGCTGGTATTCCCATGGAAGCAATATTGAATGCCATATTGAGCGCAAAAGAAGTTTTACCCATGGCAGGCCGTCCTGCAAGTATAACCAGGTCGGAGGGCTGGAATCCAGCGGTCATAGCATCAAGTTTGTCAAATCCTGAAGGAACACCCGTAATTCCATCCGGGTGGGATGATGCAGCCTCGATTTCTTTGATTGAGTCTTTTAGAGAGGTATATAAATCAACTGTCGTGGTAGTACACCCCTTCTGTGACAAGTCATACAAGGCTTGTTCGGCTTCCTGCTGAAGATCTTCAGGATCATTCGATTCATCATACGCTTTCTCATATATTACACCTGTAATATTGATAAGACTTCTCAGATGTTCTTTCCGTGCAAGTATGGATGCGTGACTTTCTATATGTGCCGAAGAAGCTACTTTTGATGATAATTCCGCGATATAGCCTGGGCCACCTATCTCTTCGAGCTTTCCCTGCTTCGCAAGTTCTTCTGTGACAGTCAAAACATCGACCTTCCGGGACTCTTGGACCATTTTCTTAATTACAGAAAAAATGGTTCTATTTTTTTCTTCATAAAAAGAATCTTCAGTCAGTTCGTCACTTACCGTGTCAAAAGCATCCCTGTCTATCAAATATGAACCAAGAACGGCATTCTCTATCTCAACGGCGGACGGCATAAGTTTTGTTGTCTCATGATGAACCGTTATTTCGTTCTTCTTACTGTACCTTCTTACCATAATTACACCTCCTTATTCGTTTTAATTATTATTTTTACATCTTTGCCGAAATATTCGTCTATCCTACTACGGATGATACTCTTTATGTCTTCAGTAATCTTTGCCATATTCGAAGTAATAAGATACAGTTCCTTCGTGTCTTCATCGTACTTATCCAATAAAATCTGACTACAGGCTTCCACAACGGAATGGGACTGGCCTTTACCAATAGATTCCTGAATCTTATTCCATTTGTCTTGTGGCGTCAACTTGTTTTCCTCTGTAACAGGTACAAAAGTTTCGAAGAACTTATTAAATGCACCAATAATATAGTTTATGGACTGTCTGACATCCCCAGAATCTATTTTCAGCTTGATGTTTATCGCCGTCGATATTGCAGCCTTTACATTTTCTCTGGTGATACGTCTCATTATCATTTTACAAATGCTATCAGACAGAGAAAGCTCTTCCTTCAGGAACTTCTCAAATTGTTCCATGTAACCTTTTTCAACAACAATCAGCTTTCTGTCCATATCGGTTGTTGCAGAGTATATCTTATATTCGATTGCGTCAGGCTCACCGCTCGTCTTACTTTTGTCATTATATATCAGCCGATAAGTGAAAGACAAGTCACACTCGCCTCTCGAGAAATGGTCGTCAATGTCCTTTTTTGCAAATAATAGAATATTTTTTTCGGCATCTTTCCATTCGTCATATTTTAATGCAGAACCGGTTACTCTGCGAAATTCTGCAATACCCATGGTATAACCTCCGTTTTCCTTATAACGGCTTAGCAATCCATAAATCCGTTTTGAATATTTTGAAGTAAGATTCTGCTGAGCTATTCTTCCTACCTCGCCGTAGCCGAATTTCATGTTTATGAAAATCTTGGCGACTTCTTCCTCCATTGTAATATGAACATAATTGCGGATCTTTTCACTTTCATCAGGAATAAAAACATCACATAAAGATGTTATCCTCTTATATTTCCGTTTGTCACCATCCTCAAAAGGCATCCAAACCGGAATCATCGGCAGTATATGTAACGCCGCACGGAGTTTCGGATAGTTTTGTGGAGAAACTTGAAAATCCTTAAGCTTCATTACAATATCAAGGTCTTTCCCATTCTTTGAGAAGTCTGATGCCTTGAAAAGGGAATTATACCCCTGATAGTCGGGATCAAGCTGTTTTATCAATACTTCCCGGATATAATATAGCATCTCCCTTATTATATCAATATGCACTGCCCTCAGACTCTTGAAGTCTTCAAATTCCATTGTCAGAAAAGGTGCCGGCAAGATTATCCTTACCTCACCATCCAGCGGAGCCAGCGATTCGGGCATATTTGCTTTTTGCTGACGCTGCAATTCAATACTCATCCTTTTATAAAGCTCCTTCTCATCTGAGAGACGCTTTTTGTGATGATTCCTTTTCTTTGCCATAGATTATTATATGAAATTATAATATTCCATCATGCTTTTTATATCAAAAGAAGCATTGACAAACCTTAAATACTTCAAGAGAGAACTGCGGTAATAGTTCTTACCATGCTCAATGGCACCGATCTGTTGAGAAGACATTCCTGTCTCCTCTTGAATTTTCGCCCAAGATACCTTCTGGTTTTCCCTCAACAGCGCAAGAGCGTTACCTAACTGCTCTATATTCTGGATGACCTCGTCGTTCATAACAAGTAAATAACCAAGGCCGTCCAGATATAAAAACATAGCATCGAAGCGATAGTTCTCTCCTTGCTGAATACGTCTGGCTACCTTATAGTTTATACCCAGTTTCTTATATGTCTGGCCTGCTTCTTTACGCAGTCCAGGAAGTCGCTTTTCTAACTCTTCTATACTCATAAATGATAAATTTTTCTGCAAAGTTACAAAAAATTTTGGAAATACAATGATTTATGGAAACTTTTTGTTGTTAATTATCCTTAATCAATACAATGAGCTATGGAAACTTTCACTTTCAATTTAAATTTTGCACTTCTTTTTGCAAATTTTCTTTCGTTCAATTATACAACTTTGAATACAACTTTGAATACAACTTTGAATGCAGATTTATCTCTTTTTTAAGATGATTTTTCGCAAAATCAAAATAAATCCTCATTTTCTGCTTTGAGTTATGGAAACTTTCAAATAAAGGAGTATCGTTTCGCTTTGAGTTATGGAAACTCAAAAGTTATGATGCCCCTCCACTGATACCACCACGCTTTGAGTTATGGAAACTCAAAAGTTATGATGCCCCTCCACTGATACCACCACGCTTTGAGTTATGGAAACTCAAAAGTTATGATGCCCCTCCGAAAAAGTTAAGACGCCCCTCCGAAAAAGTTAAGACGCCCCTCCAAAAAAGTTAAGACGCCCCTCCAAAAAATCTCTCAAAACCCCTGTGTTTATCGGCATTTCAGAGGCCGCTATATATATTATATATCCTTCATATACTTTCTATCTATCTTTGATGGACTGATGTTTTGCATCTTGGGATGGTGTTCCATCTGGGACGCTTCTGGACGGGGGCTCTGCCCCTCGACCCCGGAACCAACTGGCGCCCGACCTCCTGGGTGGAATAGTTGGGTTGCTCAAGAAGGGTAGGGGAGGTGAAAACAAAAAAACACCCGTCGAGGTTGGTCGTAGGCCGTCACGTGTGCGGCTTTGCGCAAGATCCTCTCAGGGTGTCGGCATTCCTTTCCTATCGGACGGTATGCCAGTTGGTTCGGTGCAAAGGTACGACTTTTCCACGAACAAACAAACTTTTCAAAAGGTTTTTCATTCTGAACATGGTGTTTTGTTTGTTGAATACCTCAAAAATGCCATTTTTAAGCCCTCTGAGCGCATTTCTGCTCCAAAATACGGAATTAATCCACAAAGGTCCCGAAAAGCGAAATTTGACCCATTTCTAAACGTCTGTGCCGTTATCAACGGAATAGGAAGGTTCGGAAGCTGGTATGTATCACTCCAAGGCAATCCGTACTGCCGCTATCAGTCCCACTCTGGGCAGCATGGCATACCAATGTCGAACTCATTCAGAGGCGAACAATGTTCTGCTTCACCAGTATCGACGTTGGTGTGCCACATGCTTTGGTCGCCGGACATGATGGCAACGGTACGGATCTGTGTCGCCATACATACGGATGCCTCTCAGGGCGATGGCGTGCCTCGCGGACAGAACACCCGCAGGAAGGCGACTTAACGGACGGCGTGATGCTAAGATTTGTGGCAGAGAGGTGCTGCACTATGTCGATGGGTGCAACAAGTTACCACCTATCGCCATTTTCCGACGGCATACTGCTGTCAGAAACCCCTTGCACGTCACCACCGCAAATCCACATCCCTGCACGTTCCTGTCACTTTCCTGCAGATGTTCATGCCATGAGTCACTGGTGCCACCACTCCTGTTCGACATCCAACGCATCGGTATCGATGCTGCTTCCTGCGGTATATGCTTTGCTGTGACACTGGCGTGTAACATAAAAATTTGTCGAAACATACCAAATAACACTCATTTGGTACTTTCAACCCCGCCCTCTCCAGTCTTTGAATAGTGAACCTGTTAATATTTCTGGGAGGTCACAAGCCTCTCTCGTATTCTCTGACCTTCATCTTTTCTCTTTTTTGGGGTTATCCTTCCAACGGAGCCGTGTTCCAATCGTCCTGTCCTATCTCTGCTGGTGTGGCTCACCGTCATCCTGATGGCACCCTTCTCTTCTCTTAGGTATGCGGTGCTTCCGTACTTGGTGCTGTTTATTATCTGGGCATTGGACTTCTCTCGTTTGTCTTTGCCGCCCGCTGGTGCTTATCTTAGTTGTGGTATGCTTATGGGCTGTCTGGTGTTCGACCTCTTCGATGCACCTACTGGCACATACCTCGTCACCTATTGCCGTTACTGTTGCCTTTCATTTTTATAGCGGGTTTGCTTGTATTTTTCCTTTGCAAAGGTAGCCTAAGCGTCATTCGTCAAGTACCACGATGTTATTCCTTCAAAAATTTACCGGCGTCACCGAACCCTCCGCATTTCTTTTTTAACGGCAAGCCTAAAAGAAATGTGGTTTCCCAGAAAATTTTGTTTGTAATTCCTTGTCTTTTCATGACTGTTTCTTATTGGCTGTTCTATGCACGTAAAAATTAACAAGTTGAACCCTTTAAAATTTAAAAGTTATGGCAACTAACAACAATTTCACAGTGACAGGTATCGTGGCAGTTGATGCCAATGTTAAGAACAACACCAACGGCAGCGCATGGGCTACATTCCCTCTCTCCATCCGCACCACCATCAAGGATAAGGACGGCAACGAGAAGAAGATCAGTGCCCTCCAGAACATCGAGGTGAGCACCAAGCAGGGAAGCCCCAAGTTGGATCTCCTGAAGAAGGGTACGCTCATCAAGGTAACCGGCTTCTTTGAGCCTCGCGTTTATACCGGCAAGGACAATCAGGAACACTCGACAATCTCCTGGAAGGCTACTGCCATCGAGAAGATTGAAAAGAATACGGAATCCAAGGAGGCTTAGACCTCCTTTCCCTTTTGTTCATACGATAAATTTCTTTTTCAAAGAACTCACGAAGGGGGCCAGTTGTGAAACTCGCCCCTTTTTTGATGGTCTTTTCCAGAACAGGTAAAATTGCGGGCAGTTCTGCGAAACCATACAAATACAGTCCTTTAAAGGGCTTAAACCGGCTCTGAAGGCCGTCATAATGTTGTATACTGCTCATATACGACATAAATCCGACCTGACGGGCTACTACACCAGAATTTGCAAGTTTTAAGCATGGTGGTCCCCAAAATGACAACTGAACAGCTTAGAGGTCATCATATCCAATCCGTCTTGTGAGCATATTTCATCCTTCACCATAGACCTTGCTGATTAGCAGCGGTGCCGCCCATCAGCCGGACACTGGCGCAGGAACATGGGCGATGACAGTCGGTTTCAATTCCTTTGACTAACGGCGGAGTTACGTCGGCAGGCTCCTGAATACTCAGCTGTTAGTCTTTTCCTTGTAACAGACACTCATCCTAATGCCCATGCGGTGGAATACTGCTCTGACGGCTTTTCTCAATGCTGCCCTGCAACTATACCGATGCCGGTATAAAACAACATCAGGCAAGCCCTGAAGGGCATAATGGCGCAACGCGCAACTATTGATGGAGTGGGGTGGATTCTTTCAATGCTTTTCTTCGACCTGCTGTTGTGTCATTTTCACCGATACGGTTCATTTCGCTTTCTTTACGTCTTTTCCCTTGCAAAGGTAAAGAGGCTTGTAGCCATGCCAAGTACTGGTCGTAAACTCCCGATTTCGGAAAAATTTGGTAAAGCCAGGGCATTTTCTTTTGGCACAAGGCACAAAACAAAATCAAAATTTTATCCGAAATTCCTTGGCGAAGGCCACCCTAATAGCCTCTCTTTGAAAATGGCAAGGAAAAGGACTAAAAGCGAAACGAAGTCGATGACTGAAAATTTATTGATACAACGGCTGTCTTGAAAAGACAAGATTCCAAAAAGGAAAAGGATCTTAGCTCACTCAGCCGATAACTCTAAAACCGAAGCCGACGGAATACAAACAGGCGTGAAAATATGATACAGTTGACGTTCCCAGACAAATGTGTTACCTATAGCACATTCATCAACGACCTTGCGACGGCCTTGGTGCCGAAGCTGTTGGAAGCGATGGAGAATCCGAGTGGCCTGATTTCCCAAAATCAAGCGTTCAAGATGTTCGGTCAGGGAAACATCCGTCGATGGCGACAAAAGGGTCTTTTAGAACCTGTCAGTAAACGACCAGGGAAAATAGAATATAGACTGTCAGACCTGCGTATTCTTCAGCAACGTAAACAAGATTATTTTGATTGATAAAATAAAACACTATTATGGAACATCTGACAAATTTTGAACTGGTGCTCACTGGAGCATGTATCGCCACCTTCTGCTTCGGCTTCAATGCCTTCGTGAAGAATATTTGGCTTAAAGGATTTAAACCTACAAAATGATGATTACAAACTATGCACATGAAAGATCTGTTGGCGAAGTATGGATTGACACCATCGATGGAGCCAAGGTAATTACCGTCGCCGGTAATGGGTGTAAGGACTGTGCCTTCGCCACGTCTGCAGGGGGAGCATGCCCGGGTGCCGTCTATGACCGCCATCCCTGCAGTTCCGATGACCGCAAGGATGGACGGGAGGTTTATTTTAAATTGATTCACTTCGTGCCGGAAGCCAAGGCACCACCTCTGAGGATGGTAGCCTTCGGTTCAGTGCCATTCAAACATTGATACTATGCAACAGAAATTGACATATATCGTCGAGGGTATGCTTACCGTCGCCATCATGGGTAGTGCCATTTTGGCTATCTATGTGATGATGACTATCAGCTCTATGCCGTACTGACGGACGCAGTACTCTCTACCGATGCCGAAGATTAAGAATCTCGCGGCTGCTTCCCTTCGGTCGCAGCATCATTGTGCTACTGCCTCGGTGGTGCAGATGCTCCCCATTCCAGAAGACTGTGATTGGCGACGTTCCGCAAAAACTGTGCGATCTTGAAAACGGGAGTGTCATCCTTCACGTTCGTACGAAGGGTGTTAAACACCACCTGGAAGTCTTCCCTCTGGGCAAACTTATCGACAGCAGTCTTGTTACTGGGTTCAGCGAGGATGTCGGTCAAACTGGATATCTTCTGAGCCTTCTCGTTCAAGAAGTTCATCAGAATGGTCTTGTTCCAGTCGAAGTTGTTTATCCGCTGTTCTGCCGACTCATCTTCCGTATGCGGCTGATGTGCCGATTCCGTTCCGACATCTGCCTTATCCTCTTTTTCCATCGGTAAGGTCTTCAACCTCTGGCGGTGGCTCTCGTAGGCTTGACGGTAATCTTCTGTGAAAGTCTTCTCGTCACGATGGGCTTTCATCCATCGGTTCCAGTCGTCGGTAACCTTCAGGTCGTTATCGAGATCGCTTAGAAACTCTTTGGAGTTCGATGTCATGTTGATGGAGTAGGGGAAGGCCATCAGTGAAAGACCTCTCTCTTCGTGAGTGCTCTTACTGGCATCATCCTTCTTCTTACTCTCCATCGTGACAGAAACACTAATCATTTCTGTGTTGATGTCCCATGCCTCCCAGAACGTGCCAGGATACTTGGTGAGTTGGTCGGCGATGGCCTGGGGGGTCATCTCGCGCCGGAACTTCTCGTAGTATGCCGTATAAATTTCAAGCCTGTCCTTTTCCAGATCGGCAACGGCCTTTTTGATTTCGGCAATCTTATGTTCCTGTCGCAGGATAAGTTCTTCGTTGACTACCGGCTTCTCTTGGCCGTCTGCTACCTCCACCTTTTCCTTTGCCTCTTCCTCGGCCTTGGCTTTGGTGTACTGTTCGATGAGTGCTGACTGTTCAGATATCTCCCTCGTTATTTCTTCAAGCGCACTACCATCTTCTTCACTCATGTCATCAACAACCTCATGGAGTAGGGTGGTGAGAATGGCGTTAGTACATTTCGGCAGCTTCTTCATCTGCTCCCGTATCTCCGACATCTGCTTCTCTACACCTTCGAGCTTGGCGGTCTGCTCAGCGGTGAGCTGTTGCCCATCCTTCTTTAGGCGTGACTCTTCATCGACAGTCTCACGCAGGCGGGCAATCTGGTCGGTGTGTGGTTTACGGATGATGTCATTGACGGCATCGGCGAGATACACGACAGACATCTTCAACGAGTTCTCGCGAGTCTTCAGCGAACGGAGCCATTTGGCATTGGCACTACCATAGCCGTAATCCTTTTCCATGCGCACACGTGGCACGAAGAAAGGTGTCCGCTTCTTCAACTCCTGGATTTTACTCTTGACATCTGAGATATTCTTTGGGGTGATACCCTTTCCGGCACTCAGGATGCCAACACACTTTTCGGGCGTCTCTCCAACGAGGTCACCCCATATAAGGCCGCTATACTCATAGACAGCCTTATCAATACTAATTTTTGTAATACTACTCATATTAAAAAATGATTTTGATTGAACGACTGATTATGGAACGGAGAAAAATTTTCTGCAAAGGTACGAAGAATTTTTTATCAGAACAAGACATTAACCAGATTTAACCGATGCTAAAAGGCGATTCGCTCAGCGAATGAAACACTTCGTTTCAATTTAACAAATTCGTTAAACAAACGTAAATCTTCTGAGTGACAATTTCATCGTCCCGAATATTTCCGTAACTTTGTCGCAGTAAATCGAGACGCGCCGAATGTTCTCAACATCTCGCGCGGGGAACAAGACTTATTTTGAGTACCCTCAAAATGTCTTGCTAACAACGAAATATTTGGCATATTTCTTGTTAGAATAAGAATACTCGCAGGCTCGTATCTCTACATTGAACAAGGATAATAATAGATAAATAAATATATGGGATATAAGAAAAAAAATACCACCGGTAGGAAGCGTCTTTCAGACGAAAAAAGAAAGAAATATTCTGTATGGCTGAATGAAAATGAACGAAGCATTATCAGCGAAAAAGCGGATGCCGTGGGCATGAGTTTTTCGGTGTATATGAGAGAGCGTGCAATGGACTATAATCCTATCGTTCCTGACCCAGGATTTCGTCAGGAATTGATGCGTGTGAGGGACGATATTAAACGCCTTTTCAGTATCCTTGATAAGGCTATGACACCAGAACAGAGATATAAAAAAATAACTGAATGGGGGTTCCTGAGAGACTGGGTTAAAGCAGCGAAAAAAGAACTTAGATTTTGTGATAAATGGATAGATAGAACATGATTACAGTAGCAAGAAACATTACTCACGGACAGGCCTACGAGAAATATTCAGAACAGAAACATCTGGCTATTTTCATCGGTGCTGAAAACATGATTACGAACACTGATCTGGTGTTCGATACGCTTGATTTGGAGGATGTCTGGCAGGAGTTTAAAGAGGCTGGTAAGGACTATGTTCGGAAGGGAAAAGAGGTGACGAATGACACTATCGCACTGGAGATTTCCCCTACTATGAACGAGTCCGAAAACTGGACCAGGAAGGACTGGTTTGACTTCATAAAGGAACTGCTGCAGGAGATAGATAATCACGAACATTCCAAGGCCAGGAGAGACCCGAAAACCAAAGATTGGATACGGGATGAGAATGGTAATATCGTGAAGTTTGAGGTGCCGAAAACACACCTCTCAGACAGCAAATGGATAGCGTTTTTACACCGTGATTCCAAGTCTGGAATATACCATGCTCACGTCACTATTTCGCGTTATACGAACACGCATGAGTTGAACTGTGTGACGGATATCGCACACCGGGCAGCAGAGGCATCGGAGCGTATAAACGAGCGGAAAGGATGGGTGAAGGCAGAGGATATCCGTCAGCAGCACATTGATGAAATCAACGGTGTACTGAATGATATTTTCAATGATATGGACGGCGATAAAATAGATTGGAAAGAACTCGAAAAACGTATTACTGAGGCTTCCTTTATCGACTATAAAGGCCAACCGCAAAACTATCAAATATGGTTCCATAAGAATGGAAACGGGGTGGTGGATGGCTATACCGTAGGACGGGGAAACAGCAAGTTTTCCGCGTATGACCTCGGCCAGAAAATCAAGGATATACCAGAGGATATCGAGACGGAAATCAAGGATAATGTGTACCAGGTGCTGCGCTCCATGGACGGGGATAGTTTCAGCTGGGACGACTTCAAGACATCCCTCGAAAACAGGTCTTATCTGGCAGAGGATAACACCTGGCAGAACTATGAGGTTGACCTGCGTTCAGACTCTCAGGGTGACATCGTGGGGTGGAGTGTCATCCGTGATGGGAAGAAATATAATGCCTCTCAGATAGGTGCAAAACTGACGGCAAAGAAGATTCAGAAGGAATGGGAAAAGGAACATCAGAAGGTCCAGAATAAACCTGCTGAAACTCCTGTTCAGAGACCCGAAAGGCCTTCTTATAATATTACTGCAGAGAATGCCGAGAAGGTTGTCAGACAACGGCTGAAGGAATTGGGGATTACTCCTGTCGATGTGTCATTCGACAAAAATAACCGCTTCCCGCTGACGGAGGAAAGGTATCTCCGGGATGTCGGGAAATACCTGCGTTTACTTGATAGCAGCACATCTAAAAATAGCCGTGAATGGTATGCCGAGGATGCCCTGAAGAGTGCCGTTGCAGCATCCATGATTCATGCCAGGAAACAGGCAAGTCAGGTGGAAAAGAACGATGTTCCTGTAGCACCTGAAAAACCGTATGACCCTCAGGAGGGTGTCAGGATAAGGCAGGAGCGATATGCCGTGGCAAAGAACACTCTGACGGAATACGCTCACAGTAACAAAAACATCTTTTCAGAAGACCAGGAAGATAAACTGATGAGGGGTATCATGGCGAAGTGCATCGAGGATGCAAAGCCGGTGTTCAACGAGGTTAATCTTATCGGAACGGCACAGGAACTGGCCGTAGAGGTGGGCGAAAGGGTTGAACATACCTCACTGCGTCTGACTCAGCTGGTAGGTGAGTCGCTGATGCATATGGCATTGCCGGAGGATCGTTCACTCGGTGGACCTGGCAGTAATAATGACCTTTCTCGCAAGAAGGATGATGAGATGAACAGGTCGGATGCAACATACCGTCAAATGAGACTTAAAGGTAAGGGTAGAAAAAATAATTAAACTATGGCAAAGGATAAGGATACATGGGTAAACCGTGAGTTTGACAAGTATATTCTGGGCGAGGAATCACCGTCACAGGAACCGACATCGGAACAGCCTGCAGGCAGTCCCGGCATCGGTAATGAATATCTTGACAAAGTGGCGCAAGGCATAGTCAAGATGGAAGGACTGCTTAACCGTATGGAAAAACTGGAGGCGTTTGTAAACCACCAGGAGGAACAGGAAAAGGAGGGCACAGACAGTTACGGGCAATACCTTGCCGCCATGAAGAACGTAGCCGATGAATATAACAAGAGTGCCGAGGCGTTCCGTGAGGCATTGAATCTGGCTAAAGAGGATTTCAATGAGTTGCTGGGAAAATGGGAAAACGGCTTTGATATGAGTGAATCAACAAAGGACTATATGAATCGTCTGCCGGAACATTGGCGGGCTGCTGTACAGAGTGCTGCTGATAGTGTCATCAATGCCAGTAACAGCTTCAAGGCTGACGTGAGGAAGTTCAGGTGGTGGGTAGGTGGTTCTATCGTCTGGGGGGTTATCGCTACCCTGTTCGGACTGACAGCCATCAGCCGATGCAGTAAGGCCGAGCGTGCGGAAGAGGATGCGCGGACAAAATACGAAGCCGTTGAGCCGCACATGAGGCACATGGAAAACGATCAGAAGAAGTTGATCCGTTTTCAAAAGGATAATCAGAAAACGTGGGATAAGTGGTGGGAACAACATCAGAAAGAATATACTGAATGACTGTGCCTCTGGCAACGTTGGCGATGGGAGAGCTGCATCATGCGTGATGTGGCTCTTTTTTGGTACCCAAAACCGACAAAGGTACGGTAAAATCCTTGTAGTTCTGGTGTTATTCCGTCGAATTTGGCAGATTTTTGCCACAAACGGAATATAATGGCCTTCTGACAGCGGACTGCGCCCAAATTTGTGCCAGGATCCCGTGTTTTTTCCGTTTTCATTCCTTTTCAGGGCTTTTTCAACGGAAAATGACGGAATGGGCGCTTTACCGATGCAGATAGAAATAGGGAACCGTTTCACAACGACTCCCTATCATCTTAATATGGAAAAAGTTCAGAATTATCTACGAAGTGTTCTGTGTTCGCTTTCTTCAATAGGTGGTATATCGTCCAGTATTTTATATGCGTCTTGCATCCATTTTTCTGCGTTGCAAATATTGCTTATATCTGTATTCGCAATATTGCAAACAAACTTAACAGTTGGGTGTCTCGCTGTTTCATTCAACATTAATCGATATTCGGGATTTCCCAAAGCTTCTTTAAGAGCGGCGAGGTTAACTGGTTTAATTTCATCACCAAGGTCAATATCGAGTACAATAGCCTTGTTATTATAATCGAGGTGTATATCTGTTCGCCAACGATATGGTCTTTCGTTATCAATAACAGGGAAATATTCTTCTGCCAGACTCTGGGCAAGGTTTGTCATCTTATCGTATGCTTCGCAAACAGACAACCACAGATAGCCCATAGACAGAATTTCGGGATGTTTCTCCGAAATTTCTTCCTTCGCATTGTTAATCAGTGAATGAATTTGATTCAACACTTCTAAATCTCTGCCATCGTTCTCGTACTGCGCTTTCATCTGAGAAAACTCAGCATTAAATTCTTTGTAATCCATTGTGTACCATTTATTTGTATTATTAATTATATCGTTTTTCTTTTATTCGGCAGACACCCAGACATGGCGTCCTTTGCTGTTAATTCTAACGGTACAGGTAAATATCATTCCTTCTACCCAATCATCA
>Ga0256407_10007508_pt1 | contig 16372 bp, 15 predicted proteins | sample RumenRJG_04DNA_FD_193489 | JGI IMG/M metagenome (GOLD analysis project Ga0256407, IMG submission 193489) | Bovine rumen microbial communities from Lethbridge, Alberta, Canada - RJG_04 | ecosystem: Host-associated > Mammals > Digestive system > Stomach > Rumen | place: Canada: Alberta...
TCAAAATGCCTAAAGAATGTCTTGATTCTGAAAAAATAGGTTCTGACAGTGCTGATAGCCAAACCTGAATCCAATAAAAAAGACCTGAAATCCAACAATCTGCTTTTAATTTTCCTGCTCTTAAGCTAAATTCCTTCATCTTCCTCAACAATTGCCTCATCCATAAGGGACCCCATAGCCATATCATGAAAGAACTCATACTTGGCAATTGCAGACCTGTAGGACTTAAGCGTGGAACACTTAATGTTTCTATTTGAACAAAATATTTTCAATAATTCTTCAGACATCATCATGATAAAAAAAAATATTTAAAAAAAGGACAAAATGGAGTTATTTTCATAAATAGTAAACTATACATTAAACATTACTTCTCAAACGCTCTCTAAACTTATATATCCATTCAAAACCAATATTAAATTAATTATTAATGAAACAAGGCACTTGCCATAAACACCACATAAAACTACTGTTCTAAAAATAAGAACATTTATATATAAATAATTATTCTCAAAAAAAGAATAGTCATATATAAATAAACATTCTCAAAATGAGAACACATATATATAGTGAAGAATAGAATATTATTAAGAAAATAATGAAGGGGCCAAAAAATGAATCAAATAATCGAAAAATATATAAGAAAACAAGTTTATGAAACTCCAATAATAGTCAGCAGAAAAATATCTACAGAAGAAAACATTAAATTTAATAAAAGAGAAGATTACTATAAACTTCAACAGAGAGCGGATGATTTCTTAAATAGGGAAAATAAAAAGCGTTTTTTTGTACTGCCAGGACTTAGAGGTGTTGGAAAAACAACATTGCTCCTGCAAATATATGAATATCTGCTAAATGAAAAAAACGTCAACCCAAAAAATCTCTTATATGTATCATGCGAAGAAATAAATTTTGCAGGGGAAGTTAACATTAAGGAAGTTATTGAATCATACTTAAAAATATTTCACAACACCACACCTACACTGCTTGATGAAGATGTCTTTATTTTTATCGATGAGGTTCATTATGATAGGAATTGGGCAATGGCGGGAAAAATAATGTTTGATAAGTCCCCCCACATTTTCATGATATTTACAGGTTCATCATCACTGCATTTAAGTTATAATGCAGTTGCCGCAAGAAGACTTAGAACCCAAAGAATTCTGCCTTGGAACTACAGCGAACATTTAAAGCTCAAATACAATTACTTTACCGACATATCCAAAGACTTGAATGACTTAATTTTCAAAGGAGAAGTAGAATCAGCCCAGAAAAAAGAATTAAAAATCCAGAATGATTTAATAAGCGTGAAAGATTATAAGCTAAACGATTGGGACAATTATTTTAAATATGGATCTTTCCCATCAACATTAAATGAAAAATACACATCAGACATAGTAAGGGACTTATGGTCAATTATTTATAGGATAGTCAGCAATGATATAAGCAACATCTTTAATATAAATAGAAACACCCAAAATCTCATCTATAGAATCTTAACATTTTTAGCAGAGCAGAAGCCTGGAGAGATTTCACAAAATAAAGTGGCAGCAAGCCTCAACTGCAGCACTAGCAGAATCAATTCAATATTTAATATTTTAGAACAGACACAATTGATTTTCCACTGCGAAGCATATGGGGGAATTAAAAAAAGAGTGAGAAAATCATGGAAGTATTATCTTGCAACACCAAGTGTGAAAAACTGCATCAATGAAACACTGGGAAATACCATACTTGATAAAAGCGATTACGAAGGAGTTTTACTCGAAAATTTAGTGGCAAGCAGCCTACACAATTTATCATATACTGGAGACTTGCCATTATTTAATACATATTACGATATGGATAAAGGAGGGGTGGACTTTATTGTCCAGAAACATTTCCAAACCCCAATTCCCATAGAAGTGGGAATGGGAAAAAAAGACAATAAGCAAATTAAAAAAGCAATCAACAAATTAAATGCCGATTATGGAATAGTAATATCCAATAAAACCAGTTCAATTGAAAAAGATGAGGATATAATTTACATATCTCCTAAAACATTTTCATTATTATGAATTAAAGCAGAAAGATTTGAGGATTTATCTTTAAAAATATGATTCAAAACATAAGATTAATAAAAATAAATGAATTTTAGTTAATTAAATAATGAAATAGTTGATAAATAAACTTTATTTTGGAAAAAAAAGAATTTTTTTAATAAAATTTGAACACTTCTTGCACTTTTTGCACACTTTTTGCACACTTCATTAAAGTTAATGATGGGTTAATAATTTAAATATTTATTAAAAATATTTTATTTAATTAATCATTACTTTAGTAATTTTAACTACTTAAAAATGGACACTTAAGCATTTACATAAACTATGGGTACACACTAAGCCAAAGTAAAAAAAAAATGAAATCTATCTAAAATCTGTAATTTTCCATATAAATAACAAAAATTCATTTAATTCAAATAATATCTCAACTTCATAGCTTAATGATAAAAATAATAATTAAATATAAGTCATATTTCTTAAATCCAATTTTTTTAAATGAAAATGTTACAAACACAAGAAAAAATGGTCAATAAATGGCACACTTTAAATTGAAAATAGAGCAAATGATTTTAGTATTTTATGATGATATCCTCATTTAAATTAATCATCATTTTAATTAGATTGAATCTAAAAAAATGAATCAAAAATTTTGTTACATATCCATACCTAAATTCTAAAAACCACCTAAACAACGAAATTTATAAAAATTTCACTAGTTTGGTTTCATCTATTCTCCTTTTGACTTCCTTCCTTTGGAGAATTTGGTCTTTTCATATCTTCTAGAAATTCCTTTGCAGATTCTCCACTTAAAGTTGGAGTTCTTTCAATATTTTTTGCCATCATATCACCTAATAAAATATTAGATTTTCATAGCTTATAAAAATTTAAATTAGAAAAAAAAAACAAATTTAATTCTTTTAACAAATAGTTAACCATATATTAACAATTTTTACATTTCAAAAGATTCTAAAAATATCATTAAGAAAAAAGCACAACTCATTGGAATTTCTGAATTTTAACTAAAAAAATAGCTTTAATATCCAATAAAACACATGAAAAATAAAAATAAAAAAAGAGAAAAACAGCATAAAAACTATAAGTATTTTACACCATCTTTAGAACCGATAATGACCTTATCTACCATTTCAGTGAATAAACCGTTTTCAACAACACCTGGAATTGTGTTCAATTCATCTTCCATATGAATTGGGTTTTCGATTTTGCCGAATGCAACATCCAAAATGAAGTTCCCATTATCTGTAATTACAGGCCCATCCTTAGCTTGACCCATTCTTATGTCCACTTTACCACCCATATCCTCCAATGCCTTTGTAACTGGATTTAAGGACTCTGGAATGATTTCAATAGGAAGTGGGAAAGCGCCTAAGACATCTACAAGCTTGGATTCATCTGCAATGATAACAAGCTCATCTGCAGAATAATCAACAATCTTTTCCAAAGTGTGTGCTGCTCCTCCACCCTTGATTAAATTGAAGTCTGGATCGATTTCATCAGCACCATCAACAGCCAAATCGATTTCATGTTCACTAAGGTCTGTAAGTGGAATGTTCCATTGGCGAGCAAGCAATCTTGATTGGAAAGAAGTTGGAATTCCAATGACTTCAATTCCTTCATCCCTTACTCTCATACCTACCTTTTCAATAAAGTAAAGGGTGGTTGAACCTGTACCAAGACCTAAAACCTGACCGTCTTTTACCAAATCAGCTGCAGCATAACCGCAATCCTTTTTCATTTGACTCATAATTAACACCAAATAATAATCATTAATAATATAAACTAATTATCGTAAATTGAAACTATGCATAATAAATTAAATTATTTATCTTGAATTTTAACAATGCATTTAACCAATGCGTTTCCTTTAGGACAGTCCTTGAACTTACCTAAATCCTTTACATAAACTCCCTTCTCCTCTTTGGAGATTCCATCTGGGAAACACATATGCCTGAAATCACAGTCCTTGTTTGAACATCCTTGACGTTTGAAGTCAAAGCTTGATCCTTCAAAGACCCCTTTTGAATCAGTTAGGATAGTGAATTCCGCATTCTCAACAGCAACCACTTGAACCTTATCGTTCTCATGGATAGGACATTTCTGTTCAACATCCCTAACTTCTGTAATTGTATACCTATGACCTTTCTTTAGGGAGTCTACACATGATGCCTTGAACCTGCAGTCCGAACATTCCTCTGCGGGCTCATAAAATACAAAGCTCACTCCTTCCCTTGCCAATTCCTTACCAATCAATGTAATCATATAATCATTCCTTTATAAATTTTAAACTTATTGAACACACTAAAAACTTAAAAGGAAACATGAATCTTAAACAGATTCAAGAATAATAATCAAAGCTAAATGACTTCAGTCTTCTTAGCCAATTTAATAGCTGCATCTCTTGTAAGACCATTATCACCTAAAATGGTATATCTTTCTGGCCTTATTGTATGGGCAATTGTCAATGCCTCAATGATTTCATCATCATCTACACCCAATTCAGCTGCAGTTGTTGGAGCGCCTATTGTCTTTAATATATTTTGAATGGATCTCCAATCTCCACCATGCAAATGCATCATCATAATTGTTCCTACACCACATTGCTCACCATGCAATGCTGGCTTTTTGGCAACTCTATCCAAAGCATGGCTGAATAAGTGTTCTGAACCGCTTGCAGGTCTTGATGACCCTGCAATGCTTATTGCCATACCACTGCTGAACAATGACTTAACAACAATTCTTGCACTTTCCTCAAGCCCTTCTTTTATGCTGTCGGAAGAGTTTATGATAAGCTTTGCAGTCATTTCAGACAATGCAGCGGCAGACTCACTGTATGGCTCATTTCTTAATCTGTACGCCAATTTCCAATCCTTTATTGCAGTGTAATTGGAGACAATATCTGCACAACCGGAAGCAATTAATCTAAAAGGAGAATCGTTAATAATGCCAGTGTCAGCAACAACAGCCATTGGAGAATTAGCGCTTTTGGAAACTGATCCGATATCATTTTTTATTGAAGCCATTGGTGATGCTATACCATCGTGGGAAGCGGTTGTTGGAACGGAAATGAAATAGTTATGGGCATTTGTGGAAGCAAGCTTTGCTACATCAATGATCTTTCCTCCACCTACACCTAAGACTACAGAAGCGTTAGCTATTCTTTCTTGCACCTTTTCAACAGACTCCATTGAAGCGTCCTTTACCTTTACAACTTCAACTCCAAAGTCAGACTTTTCCAAAGCTTCAACTGTAAGCTTACCTGCCACATCAAATGTATGATAACCTGATACGACAAGAGCTTCATCAAACAAGCGTAAATTCTTGCATATTTCACCTATGTCATCAAGGACATTAGGTCCAATATGCACTTCTCTTGGCATTTGAATTGTTTTAGAATCCATGTTATCTCCTTAAAAATCAATTTTCCATTGAATAATTGTTTAGAGCCTATAATATCCCTAATCATTTTCCATTGAATAATTTTTAGAATCTATAATATTCTTAAATTTTTAGCATGTTATTTAATATTATTTTAATATATGTTTTCAATAAATTAAATAAGTTTTGTTTTAAAAGTCATCTACTAATAAACTATATAATAAATTAAATACATACTAATACTATTATAAAATAAATCAATGATAAAAAAAATAAAATAAAAATTTTATTAATGATTTAACAATTTAAAACTTATTATTTTATTAAAATTAGGTGATAATGTGGAAAATTTTAGTGAATGGTTCCATGACATTTTAGAAAATGCAGATATAACCGATTCAAGATATCCTATTAAGGGAATGGCTGTATGGCGTCCTTATGGATTTCAAATCAGAAGAGCAACTTTAAATATATTTAGAGACTTGATGGACAAAGAGCATGACGAAACCCTATTTCCTTTACTCATTCCTGAAGCAGAACTTGCAAAAGAGGGAATTCATGTAAAGGGATTTGAAGATGAGGTATATTGGGTTACCCATGGTGGTCAAACAGAATTGAATGAAAAGCTTGCAATCAGACCAACCAGTGAAACCGCAATGTACCCTATGTTCGCATTATGGGTAAGATCACACATTGACCTCCCTATCAAGCAATATCAAGTTGTAAACACATTCAGATACGAAACCAAACATACAAGACCTCTTATTAGAGTAAGGGAAATCACTACCTTTGCAGAAGCTCACACAGTACATTCAAGCGCTGAAGAGGCTGCAGAACAGGTTGAAACAGGTATCGAACTCTACAAGAAATTCTTTGACGGACTTGGAATCGCTTATTTAATCAGCAAAAGACCAGTTTGGGACAAGTTCCCTGGTGCAGAATACACCATGGCATTCGATACAATCATGCCTGATGGAAAGACATTGCAAATTGGTACTGTTCACAACTTAGGCCAAACCTTTGCACATACCTTTGAAATAACCTTCGAGAACAAGGAAGGAAACCATGAATATGCTTACCAAACCTGTTACGGCATCTCTGACAGAGTGATTGCAGCAGCAATTGCCGCTCATGGAGATGAAAAAGGTCTCCAATTGCCTCCAGAAATCTCTCCAAAGCAAATCACTATAATCCCTATCATCTTCAAGGATGGTGGAGAGGAAGTAATGGCTAAATGTAATGAGATCAAGGATGCTTTGGAAGCTAAAGGAATAAGAGTCCAAATGGATACAAGAGACATCAGACCTGGTAAGAAATTCTTCGATTGGGAACTCAAAGGAACTCCTCTCAGATTCGAATTAGGGCCAAGAGACCTTAACAACAACGTAGCAATCATTGGAAGAAGAGACACCGGTGAAAAGATTGAAGTAAGCTTAGATGACGACATTACTGAAAAGGTATCAGACTTATTAGCTGAAGTTGAAGAAAGCATGAAAGCTAATTCCTGGGCTAAACAGGATGAGAAATTAGTCACATTAGACAGTCTTGAGAATGTTTCTGACATTGTTGATGAAGGAAAGGTCGTTAAGTTCTACTGGTGTGGAGACGAGGAATGTGGAAAGGCAATTGAAGAGGAAACCGGAGTAGATATCCTTGGAATAAACGAAGAGGATATTGAAACCGATAAGGTCTGTCCACATTGTGGAAAACCAGCTAAGCATTTAGCATTAATGGCAAAAACATACTAGTTATAAAAATATTTATAATAAATTTAAATCAAGACATTAGAATCATAGAGGAATGGAAATGGATAAGATTTATGCAATAATTCCAGTAAACCAATTTGCAAATGCTAAAACAAGATTATCTCCTTTCTTATCACCTGAAGAGAGAAAAAATCTTTTAAAGGCAATGCTAAAGGACATTGCAATCACATTAAAGCCTATTGTAGATGATATCATAATAATAAGTAAAGACGAAGAGGTTTTGGCATATGCAGAGGAATTGGAACTTACTGCACTTGTTGAAGAGGACCACAAGCCATCCAAGGCTTCAAAAAATGGTGATGAAGGCTCTTTAAACAAAGCTTTAAAACAAGCTATGAAATGGTGCAGAAAGAAAACAAGAAAAGTCATAATCTTGCCATCTGACATTCCATTGATTGGAAAAACAAACATCAAGCTTCTAATTGATCAAGCTAAAAATCTTGATTTCATCATTGTTCCTTCTAAAGGTGGAGGAACCAATGCATTGATCATCAAGCCATTATCCATTGACATGAAATTCGGTGGATTCAGTTTCAAAAAGCATATTGAAGAGGCTGAAAAGAAAAAACTGGTCCCATTGGTTCATGATTCCTTCTATATGGCACTTGATGTAAACACAACTGAAGACCTTGGAGAAATCATGCTTCATGGAAATGGAACAGAAACCAAGAAATATTTGGAATCACTTGGAATCAAAGTGGAATCATTTCGTGGTCATGAAAGACTTAAGGTCACTAGAGATGAATAATTTTTAACTATTTGTCTTCTTATTTTTAATTTTTAATTTTTTTAGAATTTTATAAAAAATATTTGTGTGATATTATGATAGGACTAACAATTGCAGGATTCGATCCATCTGGAGGAGCAGGAATAAGCACTGACATCAAGACCATGGCAGCATATGGTGTTCATGCATGTGCAGCAGTCACTGCACTCACTGCACAAAACCCTAAAAAAGTGTTTTCTGTTGAACCTGTAAGCACTTCATACATATCACAGCAGATAGATTCTATTTTTAATGAGTACACTATCAAATACTCAAAGACAGGCCTATTATACTCAAAGGAAATCATTCAACTTGTAAGTAAAAAGGTCGACGAATACGATTTAAGCATAGTTGTTGATCCAGTGATGGTAGCTAGTGCAGGAGATGCACTTTCTAAGATGGAAATAGCTGATGCTTTAAAGAAATATCTCCTCAAAAAAACACTTATTGTAACTCCTAATGTGTCAGAAGCTGAAAAACTTTCAGGAATGAAAATTGAAACTGTGGAAGATGCAAAAGAAGCAGCATATAAGATTGGGGAATACTGCAATGTAATGATTACTGGTGGACACCTTAATGGAACAAACATCATTTACAATAAGGAAAAAGATGAATTAAGCACTTTACATCAGGATCTAATCAAATCTGACAATTTGCATGGAACAGGATGCAGCCTATCTGCTGCAATTTGTGCAAATCTTGTTTTATTAAACAACAATGATAAAAATAGTAAAGATGAGGATAATTTAAAAATAGCTATAAAAAAATCCACCAAATTCATTTACGAATCCGTTAAAAACGGCAGATACGGTACTTTAAATCCTAATTTTAATTCTAAAGTATTATAAATTAAAATAGCACTCTCTTTTTAAAAATAAAAAAATAAAAAATTAAAAAATAGCTAACTCTTTTTTTAAAGTAAAAAATAATAAAAATAGAAACTAGTCAGGTGCTCCCAACTAGTGAAAATAATTTTGGTCAAGGTTTTGCGTTGCCGAAGGCAACGGAAAAGCTTGGCTAAGGTTCCCAGACTCCTAAAAGCTTTTCAACTTCATCTTGGAAATCCAAGAACTCTCTTGATTCTCTTTGACGAGGTCTTTCAAGAGGAACCTCTACCACGTCTTTTATTCTACCTGGCCTTTTATCCATGATCACAATCTTGTCTGCCAAATAGACCGCTTCATCAACATCGTGAGTGACGAAAAGAATAGTGGTTTCAAATCTTTTCCAAACTCCAATCAATTGTTCCTGCAAGGTATGCCTATTCAACATGTCAACTGCTGAAAACGGCTCATCCATAAGCAAGACAGGAGTGTGGTTCAATAAGGAACGGATAATAGCTACCCTTTGCTTCATACCACCTGAAAGCTCATGAGGATAACTGTATTTAAAGTCAGCTAATCCAACTCTTTCAAGATATCTTTCAGCAGCAGCAAGATTTTCCTCTTTACTATGCTCTCCGGATAAATTTAAACCAAACATTACATTATCTAAAACATTTAACCAAGGGAATAAAGAATATTGTTGGAAAATGAACCCTCTTTCCTTTGAAGGGCCTTCTACAAGTTCCCCTCTATCGTAAATCTCACCTTCATCAGGTTTTTCCAAACCTGCAACCATTCTTAAAAGGGTTGTCTTTCCACAACCGGAAGGGCCTAAAAGACAGATAAGCTCTCCATCATCAACATGCAAATTCACATCCTTTAAAGCCATGAAATCTTTATCTTTTGTAATAAATGATTTAGAAACATTTTTTATATCAATCGCCAATATAAACACCTTTCACTAATATCTAAAACCGGTAAATCTTTTTTTCTCTTAATCATTCCTAATTTACCAGAATATTCTATCTTGTGCTTTTCTAAATCCATAATCAAATAAAATACCGATTAAACCAATAATTATCATACCAACTACAACAGTTCCTGGCTGGAACAATTGACTTGCAGTCAAGATCATATATCCTAATCCTCTGCTTGAAGCAATCATCTCAGCGGATACGGTACACATCAATGCGATACTTACCCCTACCTTAAGCCCTGATACAATGTAAGGCAATGCGGAAGGAAGCACGATTTTAGTTAATATATTCCAATTGTTAGCACCTAAAGTCTGAGCAGCTTCAATCAATACCTTATCGGTTCTCTTTACACCGTCAATGGTATATACAAGTACTGAGAATACACAACCGATGAAGATTACGAATACTGCAGAGGATAATCCTATACCAAACCATAAAATGGAAAATGGAATCCATGAGATAGGTGGAATAGGCCTTAAGATACTAATGATCAAGGAACTTAATCTATCTAAAGTTTCATACCATCCAAGAACTATTCCTAATGGAATTGCAACTGCTGATGCAAGGATAATACCAGAAAATACTTTCACTAAAGTGCTTGAGGTATGCATGAACAATTTTCCATTGCTTATTAAAGTCCAAGCCGCAGTGAATACATTTAAAGGACTTGGTAAAATATAGTATGGAATCAAATGCAAACCATCAGTAAGCAAATACCAAATAATGAGAAGTATTGCCGGTAAAATAAATGGTAATAATTCTTTTTTAATTTCCACATAAATCACTATCTTAAAATTGTTTTAATATAATTTATTAACTAAGAATCATCAATATCATAAATCAGATAAAATCAATGATAATTAATTAATGAATTATATCATTCATATATTAATAATTAACTTTCTTTAATATATATAATTTAGCATTTAAAAAAAGTCAAGTATGAATGAATAAAAAAAATTGAAAAAATTAATGAATAAAAAATAAAAATAGAAAAAATAAGAATTGCTCAAAAAGAGCAAATCTTATAAATTTATAAATCTGCGAAGATTTGATCTTGAGTTAAAGGTTTTTGTAAAAGACCTAATTTTACTTCAAGGTTCATGAAGTCCATTACATTTTGTTTGTAAGTGCTGTCTAAACCGGAAATGAAAGTAGTGTCTTTGATTACACTTGCTTGCAAGTCTTTATCAGGAACAATGTCTTCAGGTAAGCATGCAGCTGCTTCTGCAGGGTTTTCATTGGTGAATTTGGTAGCATTTTCATGAGCAGCCAAGACTTTTTTCAATTCTTCAGGATGATTGTTGATGAAGTCTTCTCTTGCTACAACACAACAGCATGGGTGACCAGGAATGATTTCTCCACTGGTTTCCACTAATTTACCGTCACCGTTTTTAACTGCAATGGAAGCATATGGTTCCCAAATGATCATTGCATCAACTTGACCAGCTTTTAAAGCGTCAGTCATTTGTGCAGCTTTCATGGTAGTGAATTCAACATCACTGGTTTTAACGCCAGCTTGGGTTAAAGCAGAGGTTAAAAGCATGTTTTGAATGGTTGCTTCACCAGGGGTTGCTACAGTTTTGCCTTTTAAGTCAGCAACAGTGTTGATTCCACTGTTTTTATTAGCAACAATGGAACTTCCTTCGATTTGAGCACCAGATACAACTTTTACTGGAACTCCTTGAGAAATGGAAGACATTACAGGAGTGATACCTGCATAACCAATATCGATATCTCCACTTGCCATAGCAGTCATTAAGTCTCCACCATTGTTAAATTGGGTTAATTCAACAGTAAGACCTTGATCTTCAAACATTTTCTTTTCTTGTGCAACGAAAAGTGCGGTGTCGTGATCGGATGGTAAGTGACCGATTCTTACAACATTGTCACCAGAGCCACCGCTGGTTGCAAAGTAAGCACCTACAGCTACAAGAGCTATAATTACAACAGCAATAATTGCTAAAATTTTTTTATCCATAAAAATCACTTTAATTTTTAAAATTAAACAAAATGGTTCTTATATAATCTCTTTTTGAGATTTGAATTCATATAAAAACTTTTAAAATAATAAGTTGTTTTTTTTTATAAATCATTTTAATAATTTAGAAAAAACTAATAATTTAAAATAAAGGTTTAATTTGAAATTAAAAAGGTATTTATCAATTAGCTTTTATGGATTAATAAAATATAATTTAAAAACTTATTACTTATATTAAAGATTGATAAACAAAGTATATAATGTTTTTCATTAAATAAAGGCATGATAGATTAATAGTACAAAAAATAACTACAATAATATTAAATATATATTATTTAAACTGTTAAAAACGTGTTAAATTAAAAAATAGGGCTAAAAATAAATTATTTCAAGAGATAATTGAAAAACATCAAAATATGAACCATTTTAAAAGATTTAACTAGGTTAATGGAGAAATATATAACAATTGTTAAATACCGATATGCTAACATATTTGTACTATAAAAGTTACAAAAATAAAAAAATATGTACCAATATGCTAACATTGATATTTTTTGGCTCTTCAAAAATTAATACAAATTGATAAAAAAAACAATATGAATTTTTAAGAAAAAATTTTTGAATCATTCATCTATATCAAAGAATTCAGGATTGCTCAATAGCTTATCCCTAAACAATTTGGATATTCTTGAAATGCATTGCCTGCTGTAATCCAACTCTTCAGACAATTGAGTGGTTGTTTTCTTATCCAAATTAAATAGGATATATAACATTACATTTAGAGGTATTTTACTCTTATGGAAGATAGTTCCTGAAAAGTCATTGAAGTTAGCGCCACAATCCTTGCACACATATCTTCTAGTCCTTCCCTGGTTTCCCCTACTGTTGACATTATATGATTTACATTTAGGACAATAGACTCCATTAACCCAACGGACACTCCTAAAGAATGCCATAGCTACCTGATCATCAGGAATTTCTACATTCGGATTAATAATATCTTTCATGATAAAGATTATTATTATTAAAATATATATAATTTTTGTCATGTTTGTATTACTTGAAAAATTAAAAGAATAGGATGGAAAAATTCATAAAAAACATCCAAAAATATTCAATGAAAATGAAATAATCTAAACATATAAATATAATTAAAAAAATAAAATAAATAGGTTGTTGGATTTATCCAACAAATTTATGTTTATTAGGAGTAATAAAAATGAGATGTGTTGGTACTGTTGTACGTGGAATAAGAACACCAATTATTAAAGAAAATGATGATTTAGCTACCATAGTTGTAGATTCATTGATGGCAGTAAAGGAAAGTGAAGGATTCGAATTCAGAGACAAGGATATCGTTGCAATTACCGAAGCAGTTGTAGGTATTTCAGAAGGAAACTACGTAACTGTAGATGATGTTGCAGAAGACCTAGAAAACAAGTTCCCATCCAAAAACATTGGAGTGACAAACCCTATCTTAAGTAGAAACAGATTCTCCATTATCTTAAAGGGTATTGCAAGAGCAATGGACAAGATCACTCTCTTAACCTCTTTCCCTTCAGATGAAGTTGGAAACGGTATCTTAGATGAAGATGTTTTAGAAAAAAGCGAATACAACTTAGGAAGCGTCATAACTGAAGATGAATATAATGAAACTTTCGGTTCATGGAAACACCCATTCACCGGAATCAACATGATTGACTTTTACAGAGAATTGATTGAAAGCGAAGACTGTGAAGTGGAATTCGTCTTCTCCAATGATGTAAAAACAATCCTTGACTATAACACTGATGTATTAACCTGTGATATCCATACCAGAGAAAAAACCACAAAATTGCTTAAGGAAGAAGGAGCTAATGTTTTCGGACTCCACGAAGTCTTAACTGAACCTATTGGAGATTCCGGATGCAACCCTGATTTCGGATTACTCGGTTCCAACAAGGCAACAGAAGAAAGATTAAAATTATTCCCAAAAACAGGAGACACCTTAGTTAGAGAAGTTCAAAAAAGATTGATTGACCTTACCGGCAAACAAATCGAAGTAATGGTTTACGGTGACGGTGCATTCAAAGACCCTGTCGGAAAGATTTGGGAATTAGCTGATCCTGTTGTTTCACCAGCACATACCGATGGATTGGTAGGATATCCTAATGAAATCAAATTGAAATATGTTTCTGACAATAAATTCGCTGACTTAAAAGGAAACGAATTGAAAGAAGCAATCAAAGAAGAAATCAGACAAAAAGATGAAGACTTAACCGGACAAATGATTACTGAAGGAACCACTCCAAGAGTATTGACTGACTTAATCGGTTCATTATGTGACTTAACAAGTGGTTCTGGAGATAAAGGAACTCCAGTTATATTCATCCAAGGATACTTCGATAATTTAGCTAATGACTAAATATCGAACCTATTTCTTTTTTTCTTTTTCTTATTTTATTTTCTTATTTTCTCTTCCATATTTTCTTTTTAATTTATTTTTAAATTTTAAAATTCTAATATCTACTTTTGCACTATTTTTTAAAAATTTAAAACTTTTAAGATTAAATAGTGATTCTTTAAAAACATATTAATTAAATAAAAATAAATATATTAATAATAAACAAAAAAATTAATTTATGATTATTTTTTTTAATCTTTTTTAATTATAATTAAATAGAACATAATACAAAACAACAAAGGTTTTAACATGAGTTTTCAGAAGTTATATGAAAATAAGGTTTCGGAAGAGGAAATATATGATATTGTTTACAAAGGACAAGATCTTATTGAAACCATTAGAAAAAACAATACTTACCCATACCATTATTTCCTTTCCCCATTAAGGCATAACCTATTTCATTGGTATCCATTCAAAAAAGATGGAAGCCTATTGGAAATAGGTGCAGGCTATGGCCAATTGACATCACTATTTACAAAAAAAGTTAATCATGTTATTGCAGTTGAGGATAGCCAGTCCAAATGCAAAATCATCTCAAAAAGAGCGGAAAATGCCACTGTTTTGGTCTCTGATTTTAATAATCTCGAATTAGAAGAAAAATTCGATTATATAATTCTATGCAATATTTTTGAATATGCCAAATCATTTGTTAACTCTGAAAATCCTTATGTTGACTATTTAAATTACCTTAAAGGATTCCTAAAAGAAGATGGAATAATATTGCTTGCATTAAGCAATCGTTTAGGATTAAAATACTTTGCAGGATTTAAAGAGGAACATACAGACCAATTGTTCAGTGGAATCAATGAATATCCCAATGCAGATAATGTCCAAACATTTTCAAAAACTGAGCTTGAGAAAATCATCAATGCTGCTGGCTTTTCCAACTATAAGTTCTTCTACCCATACCCAAGCCATGAAATCCCTGAAACCATCAATACGGATAAGTTAATAAATGAAATTCCATTCACTGGAGTGAGCGAGTTTTCAAGGGAAAGATTTCTCTTTTTTGATGAAAAGAAATTAAATTTAACATTATCCGAGGAAAATCTGTCCCAATATTTCACCAATTCATTTCTAGTTGAAATCAAGACTTCTGATAGGGAGTACCCTACTGACAATATTGATTTTGTAAAAATAGGGGCTCAGAGAAAAGAAGAATTCAACATCTATACAATCATTTGGTCTGATGGAAAAGTCTCAAAAACTCCCATTTCAGCAAAAGCGAATAAGCACATTAAAAGAATGGTTGAAGGAAGCAAATACGACATGGGCAAAATAAAATGTTTAGATGCTAAACTGATAGGAAATTCCCTATATTACGATTTTATAGATCAAAAATCCTGCGAATATTTGATGCTTGATTTTATTAGCAAAAATGATAAGGAGAAATTTTTTGAACTTATTGAAGAAATATATGATGCATTGTTTTACAATTCATTTGAAACTGACAAATATGCCACTGCAGAGTTCTTAAATATCTTCAAGGAAAAATCAAAAATAAAATTCCATTGCCACGAAAAATCATATCTTGATTTAATTTTAGGCAACATGTTTTTAATTGATGGGGAATTTACTACAATTGATTATGAATGGATTTACGATTTCCCAATACCTTTGGAATATATATTTTATAGAACATTCCGTTATCATTTTTACAGCAGCAAATTGTTTAGAGAATTCACAAGTTTTGAAGAGATATTTGCACATTTCAATTTAGATACTGAAAATCTGAAATTATTTAGGAGTTGGGAATGCAATTTCCTAAGATACATACTAAATCGCCCCCCATTAACACATTCTAAAAAAATCCCTATAAAAAACATGGATAAATTAGAACAATTAGAAAAATATGATCAAATTCAAAATGAAATTGAATTAAAGAATAAAGAGATAAGGAAATTAAATAAAGAGCTTGAAAAAAAGGATACTGAAATTAATAGTTTATTGAATTCCAAATCATGGAAAATGACTAAACCATTGCGAAAATTTAAATCTATTTTAAAAAAGTGAATATTGAAAAAATAAAAAAAAGAAAAAGATAATTGAAAATAATTAGAGATATAATTAGATAAAAAAAGAAAAAGATAATTGAAAATAATTAGAGATATAATTAGATAAAAAAGTAAAAAAAAATATTAAAAAAAGAATTATACTAATTCTTTTTTTAAATCAATAGTGTC
>Ga0256407_10007509_pt1 | contig 16371 bp, 9 predicted proteins | sample RumenRJG_04DNA_FD_193489 | JGI IMG/M metagenome (GOLD analysis project Ga0256407, IMG submission 193489) | Bovine rumen microbial communities from Lethbridge, Alberta, Canada - RJG_04 | ecosystem: Host-associated > Mammals > Digestive system > Stomach > Rumen | place: Canada: Alberta | collected...
TCGAAAAAAAACAGTAAAACATTGAGCAAATAAGAAAGTAATACAAAAAACAATTAATAAAAAAGCAAAAACATGCCATGCAACTTGAAATATTATTCTAAAAAAACTACCAAATATATTTGTTAATAGAACTGTATTTACAAATCTCATCCATGCAGTTGTAATTATTATTGAATAAATTATTCCAGAAATTAAATTATAACGTTCTTTATCTTCATCTTCATAATTATTATTAATTAATTTACTAAAATCTATAATATTTAAAAAAATAGCAAAAGCAAAAATAACATTTGTAATAATATCTACTTTATTAACTCTTAATCTTCTTCCAGTTTTATAATGATAATAAACATTTAATAAAGTATTAGTTAAACTTGAATATGCCATAGTATGAGAAAATAATAATAACTTCAAATAAGATTTTTCATTTTCTTGGAGATCATTAACATAAAAGTAAATAATAGTTTGATATAAAAGTGTACTAATGGCTGTAGAAAAAGAACTAATATTAAATCGAATAGAACAATTTTTAATATAATGATAAAATTGAAAAGAATAAACTGCATTTTCAGATAAGTAATTTGTACTAATAACTCTATAATAATGTTCATAAGACATATCAGCTTTTAAAATTCGAGTCAACCTAAAAAATCTAACTGTATTTTCTTCATGTCCAGTTCCATACCACATTTTACCAACAATATCTCCAACACCAATATCACTTAATAATATATGAAAATCATTTTCAGCATAAATTTCCAAAGCATTTCTTCCAATATAATCAGTTTGTTCTCTTAAAAAATAATTTAATATATCTTCATCTTTCATTGATGATTGTATACAAGCTCCTAATTTTAACAATTCAGAAGCAACACTTGATGTTTTATTTAATATTTTTTGACTTAATTTACCTAATTTTTGTAAATATTCAGCAGATAAAGCAATACTAATTAAAGGATATGGGCATTTTAAAATTGCATCATCTGTTGTTGTAAATACTAATAAATTTTTACATGTTTTTTCTACATAATCTAAATTCAAATATGTTATTTTTATTGATGAAAGTAAACAAATTGCATCAAAGAGATATTCCCCAAATCGTAAATGATCAATTAAAATTGACTGAACATTTATTTTTGGTAATTTATTTGTTGATAAACAACGAAATCTTATTTCATCTGAATCTCTATATGAATCCCTGGGGGAAATTTCTACTGGTTGATAATATTTTGAATGTTTTCTTTTTTGGTAATATAAATTTAATGATAATCCTTTTCTTAATGGACGTCCATATGATTTTCTAGTTTTATTATTTGTTTTAACTTCTTGTTCCTTTAAATTTTGTAAATATTTTGTTATTGTATTATAATCATTATTACTACCAATATATATTTTTTTATCACCATGTAATGTAGGACTAATTAGTTTTGAATTTGGATTTAATACTAGTGATTTATTTGAAACAAATAATTTTGTTCTACTTCCTAAACTTTCTGGATTATGCATATTATTTATTATTTCTAAATATTTTTTTTCATCTTCATTGACATTACCTTTTATATCTGAAGTTTTTGGAGAACTTGATATTTTTAAATGTTGATTTTTTTCAATAACAGTATTAAAATTTATTCCATTATTTTTATATGTTCCCATATTTTCAAAATTTTCTATAATATTTGAAAAACTATCAATTCCATTAACTAAATGTTGTGCTGAATTATCTACATTTTGATTATTTGGACTTGAATTATTTTCCATAATTTTTAAAATAGCAGGATTTGGTTCTGGTGCAATTATATTTAAAATATAAGAAGTTTTGACTGATTGAGGAGTGATTGAAGGATTTCCTTCATTTTCATGTTTAATTTCTTCTTTTAAAAAAGTAATTAATTCATCCCCTCCATTTTTTCTTCCTTTATTATATAATATTTTCATTATTTCTTCATGTTTTATTTTATTTTGTTGCCTATACATAATATACATATAATTTTCTGATTCAGGAGGAGGTGAATTTAAAAAATTTCTACATTTTTTAAATTTTAATAAACATCTTGCAAATCTAAAATATTTTCTCATTAATGCTGCAAGCATATATGATTCATCTATATTTGATTGATTTAATGCTCGATCAAAAATATCAATTGCAATTTCTTGGTCATAATCTAGACATAGATTATAAATTTCAATTGGTATTTTTTTATGTTTTGATTTATCAAAATATTCTTCAATACAATATAATGCTAATTCTTTTAAATCATATTTTAAAAAAACAGATATCAAATCTTTAAAGCTAATTACAAATGGTAATTTACATTTTTTTTTAATTTCTTTTGTAATGAAAAGATTTTGATTTATTTTATAAATATTTTTTTCTTTTAATTGATTTAATTCAAATAATTCATTCTTAAGTTCGGTTAATTTTTTTCCATATTCCATTCTAATTGTTTGTGGTTGTTTTACATATTTATCTTCTTCAATTTTTTTTTCATAATTCATCCATAATTGATATACTAATTTTTTATTTATTAATAATCCAATATTTTTCCATAATCTTCCTTCACTTAAATATATATTTAATTTAGATGAAAGAGTAAAAAATTCAACACCATAATATAATTTTCTTTTTGCAGCGTTTGAAAGTATTTTTCGAATAAAAATTAATTCTGAGAAATTTAATTCTGTGATATCTTTATGTATTGATATTTCATTTATCATTTTATCCAAACTAAATTTATTTGGTAAATTTAATTCCTCAATAAAATTTAAAAAATAAAAATTATATTTTTGTTTAATTGCTCTTGCTTTATCTTTATAATCTAATAATGCAAGGAAAAATAATTCAATTTCATAATCAAAATCAATATTAGAATTATCTTCATTTTTATTTTGATTACTACAATTTTTAAATTTAGTTTCATGTTTTCTAACTAAACTTTTTGTTGGACTATTATAATTATGATATAAATAATCATTGGAATTTTCATCTATTATTAACATTTTAATATCATCAGCTAAATTATTTAAAAAAGGTAAATTTTGAAAAATTGATTTTTCTTGATTTGACTGAACATTATTATCTCCTTGTTTAATAGAGTGAATTAACGAAAAACAATTATCTCCTTTTTTTATATATTTTATTGAATCATTATTAATAGTATGAATACTATTACTATTTCTTCTATTAATCAATGATTTTTCTAAAAGTTGCTTTTCTTTAGCCACTAATAAAATTGAGAGAAGAATATTATTTCTTGCTTGAAATAATTTTTTTTTTTCTAATTTAGACATTGTATTAAGTGACATAATTCCTATATAGTCAAAAATATTAAATTCTGGAAATTCTTTCATTAATAATACAATATCAACATAACTTCCATTTAAATACATTCTATATTTATTTCTAAAATTGACAACTCTTAAATAATTTGGAAAATTTTGTAAAAATTTTGTTGTAATAATTGATATATTTTCTGCTAATTTTTCCATATCTTTTGAAGATGTTATTTTTTTATAAAATAAAAATTGTTTTTTTCTAATAGATGTTCCTGTTAAATTTGATGAAGAACGTTTTGAAATTATAACATTACTTGGTGAATGTATATAAATTTCATCTATTTCATTTTGCAAATTATTCATTTATTTATTTAAACATAATTAAATTATAGAAAAAATTTTTTTAAAATTATATAAGTTCTATTAAATAATATTACTAATTTTAACTAATATAATTAATTAATCGTTCCCCGATAAAGATTTTCAGAACTTTTTAGACTTTCATTTTCTAAATTTTCTTCTTTTTTGTCATCTAAAAGAGCAATACGTTCACTTTCCTTATATTCAGGGTTAATTAGATTAGTTTTATATATACATATAAACATTAATATAAAATCAATAGATGATGCAATGAATAATTCTAAAACAAGATAAAGTTTTTCTTTTTCAATAATATCCTCAATGGTTTGTGATTCTTTTTTTTTTTCTTTAATATTAACTAATTTTTCATAAACTTTTTTATTATTTGATAAAGCTAGAAATCCTAAAGTTAAATATAATACTCCTCCTATTAATAATATTACTGTTGAAATCTCTATTAATACTTTTTTAAATCCCATAATCTTTTAATTAAAATATTTTATATTTTATAAATTTTATTAATTATATTATTTAAGATATTCTTTTATATAATTTATTTATTGATTTAAAATCAATTTTATCATTTTGATAAAGAATTATATTTAATATATAATCCTTATCCTTATAATCATTTTTATTGATTTCATTTTTTTCACTTTTTTAAATAATAATTTTTTTTGTAGATATTTATCATAATTAAAAAATTTTTTTAACAATTTTTGAATTTAAATTGGTTAAATCAAAATAAATTTTTTGTTTTGTTTATTAATATTGATTCAAATAAAGAAAAATTATTTGATTTGATTCTTTAAATATTTATTATTAAACATTTTATTTTAAAAATTTCTTTTCATTATTATTTTATTTCCTAAAAGTATAAAAACATATATATATATCAAATTACTTAATATTTTCAATGCATTTATTATTTTGTGATTTTGTTTTATTTTCAGAACTTTATGAATCATAAATAATTTTTGTTAATAAAACATTTGATTCAATTAGTATTATATAAATATTAACATAATTTAAAATTTGATTATCATTCAATAAAGACCTCTTATATTAAATAATTTTTTATTAATATTATCTATGATTGGAGATAATTCTTTAAAAATAATTTTTCAATTATTTTAATACATAAGTTAAGGAATCCTAAATAAAATATAACTAATAAAATAAAAAGTAAAACTAAAAAAATCCATATAATCAATTATTTATAACAAATAAAAATATAAATATAAAATAAATGAACTAAACATCAATAATATAACAATACTTTCTAATTTATAGAAAAATCTTAATAATTTAAATTTCACTGTTTCTTTTTCTATCGATGACACAACAAGGTCTACATCTTCTTGTTCTAATTTCCCAAAAAGAACATCACATCAAAATTTCTTTTTATTTTTCCAGTACATCCTAGAAATAAAAAATAAAAATTTTGACCATTCTTGTGTTCATTTTAGTATTTTAAAGTAATTGAATTCATATAATAAATTAATTTAAATCTTTTCATTTATATTAAAAAATATTTACTTAAAGTATTTATAAAATTAAAAACACAAATTTTCTTTCAATATTTCTTTTATTTAATGATTTTAAATTATTATCATTTAAAAATATTATTATAAATATATATTAATTTATAATTAAGATAAAAAAAATTAAAAAATAGTGATTTGATTTTTTTAAATTATAATAGGGAAAAGAATAATTAAATGAATATATAACTATTTAATAAACAGAATTTCCACCTGGTGTAGTTGCAGTATTTAAAATTTGAAAAATTGCTGAACCAATAACAATAAAAAGGAAAAATCCAAGTAACATAGGTCCAACTGGGAATTTATTATCTTTTTTCTATAAATTGGAAATTAAATAAAATTAATCTTACAGAAATAGAAGTTGGAACATTTCCTCTTTTAGTTACATTTTTTTGATATGTTTCACTTTTTTCTTTCATTTTTCTATTCTATTTATTTTAAGAGATATTTCTTACCATTTTATATATAAAGTAATTATTATTTTTGTCTTTTAATAAAAAAAATAATAATTAAATATTAAAAAAATATATACTATAATTTAACAATTTTTTTATTCTTTTTTTGAATATGATGAATAAGGATTTGAATAATTTTTTTTTATTGGAGAAGAATTTGATGAATTCATAATTTTATTTTCATATTCTTGAAGAATTTTTTTAAAAGCATTTTGAGACATATAACCTTTTCCTTTTATAGTTTTGAGAGAATTACTTTTTTCTTTTTTACTTCTAATTTCTTCATTATCACTAATATTTTGTTCATTATTTGTATCATTATTTCCTTTTTTTATATCTTTCTCAATATCATTTAATTTATTTTGATTGTGATTAAAATTTTTATCATCAATTTCAATTTTTTCTATATAACTATTTATATTTTTATCTACTGAATGATTTTTAAATGGTGTATTTATTATATTTGAATTTCTATGACGTAAACTAAAATTAGATTGAGGAATAGAATTATTTCCATTATCAATATTTTTACTAATTGAATTATAAGATGAATTTAAATGTTTTAATTTATTTATTCTTGAAAGAATTTGTCCATTTGAAATTTTTTTAAATTTAATTAATTTGGATTTTCTTAATTCTTTAAAATACAGTTCATTATTTGAAATAAAAGTATTTTTATTTTTTCTTTCTAATGATGGTAATTTATTTTTATGAATTAAATTCTGATTGTACTTATTTATTATTCCCATTGAATCAATTATATTAGATTTTTGTATATCTTCAGGTTTACTTAAACATAAATTTCTTAATTGTGCTTTTAAATAATTATTATTATCTTTTGCTTTTTTCAAAATTCCTCTTTCATTTGAATAATTTTTTATAATCTTTTTATTTTTAACTAAATTTGAAAAAGCATTATTTTCAGGTTCACCAAGAATATATCCTTTTTTATTAATGAATCCTTGTTTAAATAGAATTTTTCTATTTTCATAATTTGAAAAATATGATAAACAACTAATATCATATAATGCATTATATTCTTTTTTTTTATTGGTAAGCAAATTAGTGCAATCTAAAATAAAATTTTTTTCTTTTTTTAAATTTTCAATTTCTTCTTTTGATTTAATAGGTGTAGTTCTCTTAACTAAAATTTCATAAAATTCATTATTATTTGGAAAATCTATATCATATTTTATTAAATCAATTACTTTTTTTACACTTTCATTTCCAGCAATTATACTCGTTTTAAAACTTTTATTGTTGAATAATCGTGATAAAAATCCTCCTAAAAATATACTATTTATTATTTTAAAATGTGAAGAAAAAACATTTTTATAATCTTCGATTTCTTCTTCTTGAATATTATTTGGGTAAAAATTTAAATAAAATTTATTATGAAATAAAACTAATCCTGTCATAACATCTTGATGAATTATAATTATTTTTTCTAAATTATCAAAAAAAATTGCAATTCTTATTAATGAATTTTTTTTTGATTTAATTTTTTGAATAAATGAATATTCAATAGGAATTTTATTTTGTAAAATTTTAGTACATCTATTTGAATTTAATTTATAATTTTCATCTAAGCATATATCTTGAGAGTTTGACCTTCTCTTTTTATAAGATAATTGTAAAGTAATTTTATTTTTTTTTTCTTCATCTTCTAATGATTGAATTATATTAAAATATTCTGAAACTTCATTTTTTTCAAAAATAAAAATATCAGTCAAACCTAACAATTCAGTTATTAAATTTATTGTTGAAAGATCAATTTTATTTTCATCTTTTGAATAAGATAAATAATTAATACATATTATCATTTTTGGATATTTATTATATATATTTAATATAAAATCTTCTATTTCTTTATTTGATTTTAATTTACATTTTATTAATTCTGTTATCGATGAATAAAAAAAAGTACAATCAAATTCAAAATTAAAACCTTTAAATAAATCACCATTATATTCTTCATTTGTTTCTGAAAATTTGTTTTCTTTTGATAGAATAAAATTTTTTGCATCAGCAACTTGTCCATTTTCATCGATTTTTTTAAATGAAAAAGTAATATTTGGTTTAATATCAAGTAAATTATAATATTCTATAAAAATATAATTTTTTTCACATATTATTTTAACAATATTTTCCATAAATTCATATTCTAATTCATATTTTGGTAAAAAAGGAATAATATATTCAATAAAACTTTTAACTTTATTTGCTCTATTAATAAATAAAAGATTATTAAAAAGAGAATTTGTTGATGATATTGATAATAATGAAAGAACAGAAAAATTATGATTAGAATCATCTTTATTAAAATTTTCGTTATTATTAAAATAAGGTTTTAATTCACTTAAATCTTTTATTTTATCATAATCTATATTTAAAAATGAATATTGCTTTTCTGTTAATCCTAAAGAAATATTTATTTCAAAAGAACCTCCTACACAAATAATTTTAGCCACATCTCCCATTTTTTAAAAAAAAATTATTTTATTAAACTCTAGTAAACAACAAAAAAAAAGATATCAATTACACAAAAAACATTTAAATAAAATTTTTATTAAAATAAAAATTATTTACTTCTTATTTTTCTCTTCAATTTTCTTATTATGAACAAAATCTTCTCTAGAATAATATTTTTTTTTAATAGCATCAGGAATTTTAGTTAATTCTTCATAAGGAAATTTCCTTAACAATTCCCAAGCCTTATCTAAACTTTCCTCAATTGATCTATTCTCATATCTATCTTGAGCAATATAAGTTTTTTCAAATGCTTCAAGAAAATCAATGTATCTCAATTCTTCTTGTGTCAAAGCTTCTTCTCCAACAACAGCTTTCATTTGTTGATTATCTTTTCCTATAGCATAATTAGCATACAATTGATTAGAAACCATAGGATGATCTTCTCTTGTCATTCCCTTTCCAATTGCACTCTTCATTAAACGAGAAAGTGAAGGTAAGACATTAATTGGAGGATAAATGTTTCTACTATACATTGTTCTGTCTATGAATATTTGTCCTTCTGTAATATAACCAGTTAAATCTGGGATTGGATGTGTAATATCATCACCTGGCATTGTTAATATTGGAATTTGTGTTATTGAACCGTTGATTCCTTCAATTCTACCTGCTCTTTCATATATATTTGCTAAATCAGTATACATATATCCCGGGTAACCAAAACGACCTGGGACTTCTTCTCTTGCTGTTGATACTTCTCTTACTGCGTTTGCATATGATGTCATATCTGTCATAATGACTAGAACATGAAGTTCTTTTTCATATGCTAAATATTCTGCTGTTGTTAATGCTAATTTTGGTGTTATAATTCTTTCTATTGCTGGATCATTTGCTAAATTAAGAAATAGAACTGTATGTTCCATTGAACCATGTACTTCAAAATCTTTCTGGAAGAATCTTGCAGTTTCTAAATTAACTCCCATAGCTGCGAAAACAATTACAAAATTATCATCTGAATGATCCATTACATCTTTCCCTTTAACTAATGATGCTTGTCTACAAATTTGTGCACCTATTTCATTATGAGGTAAACCAGAAGCAGAAAATAAAGGAATTTTTTGTCCTCTAGCAATAGAATTCATACAATCAATAGCTGAAATACCAGTTTGAATCATTTCTCTAGGATAAGCTCTTTTGCAAGGATTAATAGGTTGACCATTAATATCTCGAAATTCTTCAGCAAGAACACCAGGTCCACCATCAATAGGCATTCCTGAACCATTAAATGAACGACCAAGCATTTCTTCTGATATAGGCATTTTAAGTACATCACCAGTGAATTCAACATATGTATTTACTACATCAATGTTTTGTGTACCTTCAAATATTTGAACTACTGCTCTATTACCATTTATTTCTAGTACTTGTCCTTTACGAACTGAACCATCTCCTAAACGAACATTTACGATTTCATTATATTTTGGGAATTTTATATTATCTAAAATTACTAAAGGACCATCTACGTTCATTACAGTTTTATATTCAATACGAGGATTTATTGAATTCGAATTATTCATTTTTAATATATATTTTTTTATTTTATAATTTATTATTCATTAGATATAGTTATTCTATATGTAATAAATTATTACTTTTATGAAAATATATTCATTTAACATCAATGGAATTAACTAATGATACTCCTCTAATATCAGGAATAGATAAAAATAATAATGAATTAGAAAATATTGAGATTAATAATACAAAAAAGGGAGGATTTTTTGAAAGGTATTTTGGAGATATTGAAGGCATAGGAGGACCAATTTTTTCTTTATCAGCAATGACAATAGGAACAGGATGCTTTGCTCTCCCAAATAGATGTGCTCAATTAGGATTATTTAATGAAGTAATTTTATTGTTATTTGGAGCATATTGTGCTTATTGGGCACTTAATGCAATGATTCATGCTTCAAGAAATTCTTCACATAAAGATTATTCTCCTTTAGTCAAAGAATCATTAGGAAAAATTCCTGGTTTAATTTTAGATATTTTCATTCTAATTTTTATTTTCGGAGTTATAATTTCATTTCAAGTTGTTATATATTCATTAATAGGTAGAGTTTATTTTGAATTATTTTATGGGAAAAGTGGACAAAAATTTGAGAATTTTGAAAAGTTAACTTGGGATTCTGCAAAAATAAAATTTCCAATTATGTTTGGAGTATCATTTCTAATTTTACCTTTATGCTTATTAAAAGATTTAAGTAAAATGAGTTTCACATCAATGATTGGAATAATTTCTTTAGCATATACTATTTTAGTTATTACATTTCAAAGTCCATTATTTTATAAATATTTTAAAACAAAAATATTTGATGAAAAAAATCCTAAAACTCACCCTAATTTTTTCAGTCTTTCACCTTCATTAAGAGGTGATATGAATATTTTTCAATGCATAGCTACTATTTTCTTTTGTTATACATGTCATATTGGAGCATTTCCAATATATAAATCATTGAAAAACCCAACTCCTAAAAAAGTTAATATAGTGTTTATAGTAAGTTTATTATTAGATTTTATTATATATTTACTTGTTAGTGTTTGTGGATTTTTAACTGCTCCTATAAAACAACCTTCATTAATTATTTATAGAGAAAATAATAATGTAATTAATAATGATATTTTTATGACTGTTGCAAAATTAAGTATTTGTGTTTGTTTATCAATGGCAATTCCTCCTAATTATAACTCTTTTAGAATTTCTTTTATGACACTTTTCTTTGGGACTAATGAAATAAATGATAAAACTAATTATATTTTGACTATTTCTGTAATTTGTTTTTCTACTTTTATTGGAGCAGTTTATAATGATATATTGAAATTTATTTCATTATTAGGGGGATTTATTGCAGTTGTTATATCTTTTTTAATGCCAGGATTAATTTATATTAAAAATAATCAATATGATTTATTTAATTGGAAAAATATATGTTCAATGTTATTTATTTGTTCATTATGTACAATTGGATTTATTGCTGGAATTGAAACAATTATATTTTAAAATTAGTTTTATTAATTTATAATGAAAAAAATTAATATTTAAAAAAAAATATTTAATGAAAAATCTTAGAAAAATTTTCATTAGGTTTATAATCACCTTCTCTATAATCTCTAATTAAATAATCCAAATTATTAATATCAATATCTTCTTCTTCAGGAATAAAAAACAAATCATTTAAATCTTCTGCACTTATTTTATGATTATGACTATCATCTGTTCTTATAGAAGGAGATTCAATGGGTTCACCATTTCTCCAAGAGCATTTATATATTTTTCCTCCTTCATTTAATTCTCCCACACCATGTGGTTTTCCATTTACCCAATTTCCTTTATATGTAATACCATTTTTTTCTTTATAAATTCCTTCACCATGTTTTCTATTTAAATGATAATTCCCATCATATAAATTTCCATTATTCCATTTAAATATTCCTTCACCTTCAAAATTATTATTATGAAATAAGCCATTATATTCAGAACCATTTACTTTATTTTTTAATATTCCTTTACCATCTAATTTTCCATTTAAAAAATTTCCAATATATACAAAACCTTTTTTCCAATAAAATTCACCATTACCATTTAAATTATCATATCTATAATCACCTTTATAATATGAACCATCAGGATATGTTATTTTAATATTTCCTTTTTTTTCTCCATTTACAAAATCACCTTCATATATTATTCCATCATCACAAATTAATTTTCCTTTTCCGTTAAATGTTGAATTTTTAATTTCACCTTCATATATATCACCATTAGGTAAAAATATTCTCCCTCCTATTAATTCACCTTTATCCCAAACTCCTTCTGCTAAAGCATTATCATTTACTAAAATATATAATCCTTCTCCTTGCATTTCTCCATTTTTATTCCAATTTCCTTTAAATATATTTCCATTTTTAAATTTAATTGGTTTGGCTTCAAATATATTATTATCTGATGTTTTATATTTTGATATATCCAATAAATTTTCGGTTATATAATTTCTTATTTTTTCTGGAATTAAATTATTAAAATTTCCTTTATAATATTCTCCTATTTGAGGAAGTTTTAATTTAAAAAATTCATTGAAATTTTCTCTTGCTAGTTTCATATTAATATTATTTTGTGTTGGTATTTTAATATTATTTTTTTCATTATTTTGATTTGAATTTAACTCATTTTCCGTTTTTTGACATGATGAACACTCAACTCCCATTTCTAAATATTGAAAATATTTTTAATTTTTTACTTTATTTTTTTTAATTTAAAATCCTATAATTATTTAATATATTTTCTATAAATTAAGTCAATACACAATTCAAAAAAACATTAAAATAATAAATCTAAGTTTTTTTAAAATCATGAATAATTTTTTTATTCTTACAATAATTTGATATTGAATAATAAATTTTTATAATTATTTTTTTGCTTTTATTTTCTTATATTTAATATTAAAAAAATTAGAAAAAATAAATTAATAGAAAAAAATCTAAATTAAATATAAATACAATAAAATTATAAAAAAATTATAAAAATGATAAAAGTCGCAATAAATGGGTTTGGTCGTATAGGTCGTCTAGTTTTTCAAGCAATGGTAGAAAAAGGTTTATTAGGTAAAGAAATCCAAGTAATAGGAGTAGTTGACGTATCAACAGATGCCTCATATTTTGCTTATCAATTAAAATACGACACAATCCATGGTAAAATGAAAGCTGACATATCAACCAAGAAAAGTGACCCATCATTAAAAGAAGACGATATCCTAGTAGTAAATGGTAACGAAGTAAAATGTATAGGAGCAACAAAAACATTACAAGAACTTCCATGGGGTAAACTCGGTGTAGAATATGTAATAGAATCAACAGGTTTATTCACAAACGAAAAAGCAAAAGGTCACTTAGAAGCAGGTGCAAAAAAAGTAATAATATCAGCACCAGGTAAATCATCTGATCCAAATTTAATAATAAAAACATTTGTAATGGGAGTTAATGAAGGAGAATATGATAAAAACACACATAACATAGTATCAAATGCATCATGTACAACAAATTGTTTAGCACCAATAGTTCATGTATTATTAAAAGAAGGAATAGGAATTGAAACAGGATTAATGACTACCATTCATTCATATACTGCAACACAAAAAACTGTTGATGGACCATCAAAGAAAGATTGGAGAGGAGGAAGAGCTGCTGCATGTAATATTATTCCTGCTGCAACTGGAGCTGCTAAAGCTGTTGGAGAAGTTTTACCTTCTACTAAAGGAAAGTTGACTGGAATGGCTTTTAGAGTACCTACTGCTGATGTTTCTGTTGTTGATTTAACTTTTAGAAGTGAGAAAGATACTTCAATTCAAGAAATTGATTCTTTAATGAAAAAAGCTAGTGAAAGTTATTTGAAAGGTGCTTTGGGGTATTGTAATGAGGAATTGGTTTCTAGTGATTTTATTCATGATGATAGAGGATCTATTTATGATTCAAAAGCTACTTTGCAAAATAATTTACCTGGGGAAAAAAGGTTCTTTAAAATTGTTGCTTGGTATGATAATGAATGGGGATATTCTAATAGACTTTTAGATCTTTTATGTTATATGGCTAAAAAATAAGATTGTTTTTTGGACTTAGTTTTTGGTTTTTTATTATTTATTTATTTAAAGAATTTTGATTAAAAATTTATGTAAGTTTTTATTAATTTTTTTTAATAAATTAATTTTTAGATTTGTATTTTGTTTGTTTATATTAAATAACTATTATATTATATTTAATTTTTTATTATATTAAATATTTATATAAATTTCCAGACCTATGTTAATATACAATATAAATATTGTTAATTATTATTAAAATTGAAGGTCTGTTAGTTAATTAAAGAAATAATACTATGTATTAATTAAAGAAGACTAATTTTCTAAATTCACTTCGAAAACTTTTTCAGATTCGAAGTTAATATTTTGAGGAGAATCCAAATAATTTAAATCATTTTTATCGTTATTATTCATACAATTATTTGGATAATTACTATTCCCGCTCGGAAAAGTAATATTTCCATTTTCATAAATCATAAAATTATTATTAATTTTATACACATTATTCATATATCCATCATTTTTTGTAATATTTAAATTAATTTCATTATTATTATTATTTTGAATAGATAATTGATTATTAAAAGATGATAAAATATTATTATTATGTAAATTATATAAAGTAAAATTAGAACTAGGTCTAGTAAGAGAAGTATTTACATTTAAATTATTTTTTGCAATATTTTCATTATTTAATCTTTTTAAATGTCTCTTATAATGAATTTCCATATTTCCTTTTTCAGCAAAAAACTTATTACAACCATCAATATGACATTTATAATTTTTTTCCCCAGTATGAGTTTTAATATGTGATTTCAAAGTAGAAATTCTCCCAAATTTTTTAGAACAATATTCACATTGAAATCTCTTAATTTTCATATGTTGAATTTCAATATGATCTTTTAAATGACCATTAGTTTTATAAGTTTTAGAACATTGATTACATTTAAAAGGTCTTTTCTCAGAATGAAATCTTTCATGAGTTTTTAAATTTCCTTTTTCATTAAAAGCTTTAGAACAAAATTTACAAATAAAAGGTTTTTTTCCAGTATGAATCCTATAATGAACTTGAAGTCTACTTTGAATTGAATATTTTTTATTACATCCTGGAAAAGGACATTGAAATGGTCTTAAATTTTGATGAATTGTCATCATGTGATTTCTTAAATTTCCTGTTGTTGAAAATGTCTTTTGACATATTTCACAATATTTATTTTTTATTTCTTTTTCAGTATATGAGAAAAATAATTTTGGATAATTATTTTTTTCGTTTGGAAGTTTTTCATTTAATTCTTCATTATTTATTATTAACTCTTCGTAAGATGGGTTGTTTTTCCTTATTAAAAAGTCATTTTCTTTCATAATATTATATATTTTAATTTTTGATTTTTTTTTTGAAAATTCGTAATAAATATCTTAATTATAATTTTAATAATAATTTTTTATAATTACAAAAAAATTAAAAAATTTTTTTCATAATAATATTTTAAGTTTAAATTTTGTTTTCTTATTATTTAATTATATAATATGTATTTATTGTTTTATTATTTTTAAAAATTTAATGTTTAGAATTAAAAGAGATAAAATATCTTTATTTACAATTAAGAATAAATTTTTCAAAAGTGAATCAAATCTTTCAAAAGATAAACTATCATTTCATAAGTTAAATATTAATTTTAATATTAAAATTAATAAATATAATTTTCCTTTAGACTGGAATGCAGATTCAAATTATTTATTTAGTGTAAATAATAAATCAGAAAAAATATATAGTCTAAACAGTTCTCCTCATAAAAATTCAAGTATTGGGATTGATGATGATGGATTGTCAAAAAAAAAATTAAACTTTATAGAATTAAAAAAAAATAAAAATGAAAAAAATTTAATATCATTAACTAGAAATAAAACTGCAATAAATTTTAAAAAGAAAATTAAACATAATAGTGCAGAAAAAATTAAAAAATTTATCCCATCAACAATACCTTATCAAAATTTTAATAAAACATCTTCATATTTTCAAACTTTAAAATCTAAAAATTTAATTAGCATATCAAAAATAAATTCAAATAGAAATAATATTTTTGAAAAAAGAAAATATTGTTTGTCAAATAATTTAAGCCAATCTAATTCAAAAAAATATAAGAAAAAAATCATAAATAAATTCAAGTTTAAAAATAATATTTTTAATAGAAAACAATTATTATCATCATTAAAGAATAAAAAATGTTCATCATTTTTTATTAGCTCAAATAATGTAGAAGAGCAAATATTTTCATATAAAATATTAAATCATGAAGAAGAAAAAAAAGAAAATACAGAAAATAAGAAAGTTGATTTATCAAATGTAAAATTTACTAATAATTTAATAAGTAAATTTATCAATAAAAATAAATTCAAAAGTAATTTATATATAAATAAAAAAAATTAAACTCATAAATAACTTTTTTTGTCAAAATTAAATTATTTATAAAAAATATTATAGTAATATATAATATAATTTATTTTATTTTCTTTAAATATTTCTATAGTTTTTTACCTTAAGTTAAATTTATTATGAATCAATAAATATATCTGTTAAAAAAAATAAATCATTCACTTAAATATATTATTAAAAATACATATTACAATTAAATT
>Ga0256407_10007510_pt1 | contig 16370 bp, 11 predicted proteins | sample RumenRJG_04DNA_FD_193489 | JGI IMG/M metagenome (GOLD analysis project Ga0256407, IMG submission 193489) | Bovine rumen microbial communities from Lethbridge, Alberta, Canada - RJG_04 | ecosystem: Host-associated > Mammals > Digestive system > Stomach > Rumen | place: Canada: Alberta...
ATATTATTTATTAAGTTTTTTTATATTTAAATATATAAAATATTATTTTTTAATTTTATTGGTATTATTATCATTTTTTAAATTATTGTAATATTATATATTAAATAATTATTAAATTATAAATGATTAAAAAGATTAAATTAAATTTATTTTCCTATATTTACTTTATCTAATATTATTAATTTAATATAAGATTTTTTTTAAAAATAAATTAAAATATTAAATAGATTGCTTATAAAATAAAAGAATGAAAATAAAAAAAATTAATATAATATCCATAAAAAATAAAATATTCATTATAATTAAATGGGGTGTAATATGAAAAGAAATATTCCAATTAAGATAAATTCTAAAATATATTGTGATAATAATACATCTCTTTCAATAAAAAGTACAAATTATTCAGTAACTAACTATAGATTATCTAATAATAATTTAAAAAGAAATGAAAATAAAAAAAAGAATTATAATCAAATATTAACTTCAAATCAATGGCAAAAAATTATTGATTATTTGTCATTTAATGATTTAAAGGAAGTTGGTAAAATAAATAGAAAATTTAATATATATTGTAAATGTAGTAAAATATTAATAAAATTCTTTAAAAAAATTGAGGAAAAAAGTATATATGTTGAATCAAAAAGGACTTTTGATTCATTTTGTCAATTACAAAAAAATGATAAAAATAATTTTATAATCCATTAGTTGTATATTGTTTTTATTTTTAATATTTTCTTTTAATTTATAGTTAATGGTTATTTTTTAAATATTTATAAACAATAGGTTAATGAAAATATTAATATATATTATATAAAATGGAACTCTAAATAAAATAATTTAAATAATTTTAATTTATTTAAATTAATTTAAATATAAATAAATAAAAAAGCAAAATAAGAATTATAAGATAAATTATTTGAAAAAATAATAAAACATGTTTTTAAAAGATGAAAATTATGATTATATTCATATAGGAATAAATATATTATTATATTTTATATGCATAATTACAATAATAAAAAGAAAAAAATATACATGTATTTCAATGCGTTCTCCAAAATTATTAATAACTGGAAATATAGGTGGATTTTTTGTTTCAATTATTTTAATTCTTTCAAAAAAAAAAAGATTTAATGATTATATACATTTAATTATAAATGGTTTTTATTATGTTTTTAGAGAAATGATTCTTTTATCTTTTATCATGAGATGTAAAAGGATTATTGAATGTTGTAATATTATTAATAATAAAGATGAAGACATTAAAAAATTTTATCAAAAAAGATTTTTATATAAAGAAGACTTCTATGTTAAAATTATGTTTGCTCTTTTAATTTTTTTTTCTATATTTTTATTAATATATGGTATATTATCAAATAATCCTATTACTTTATATTTGTTAAATAAAAATGAAAATTCGAAAAAAATTAATATTTATATATGGCTAATAATTAATTTTGTTGAAATAATATTTTTATTAAGTTATGCTTATATAATGTTTATTAAAAATGTAAAACAAAAAATAATTTTGGAATTACTAGTTTTTATAATTATATGGTTTATTTATTTTAATTTAGTTCAATATTATATTCATTCTACTTATAATAATGTTATTGATATTCAAAATAATAAATTTACATTTTATATCTATATTTCAATAATTATTTTATATATTAATTTATTTATAAGTGGTTTTTTTCCTATTATTTTATCCTTTTGTTATCATACATCAATTAGTTTTTATTTTGGACAATCATCAATGAATGATTTATATTTATTTCTTTCAAATGAAGAATGTTATAAAACTTTTTATCATTATCTTTCAAAAGAAAATCCTATTAATCTTTATTATTTAAAATTCTATGCTAATGTAATGTTATATAAAATAAAATTTTTAAATGGAGAAGATGAAGAAAGTATTTTAAATGAATTTATTTATATTTATAATGAATATTTTGAAAATGCTAATCAAAATAAATTTAATTCTAATATTATAAATTCAATAAGAAAAAATTTTCAAAATAATTATAATATTAATGAATCTTATTTTAATGATGCATTATTATATGCATATAAAATTTTAGAAAGTGATTTTTCAAAGTTTAAATATTCACATACTTTTGAAGAATTAGAAGAATTTTTCAATTTACAATCATATATTCATTGTAAAATGTGTAATACTGGATTAATTAAAAAATTCTAAAATAAAATCAAATAAAATAAAAGATCAATATAATAAACATAATTAATAAATAAATATTATAATATTATAAATTGAACCAAATATTTTTTAAACATGTTTAAAAATTAAATAACCAAATAAGAAATAAATATTTCAAATTAAAAATAATCAATTGAACTAAAAAAAATAAAAAAAAAGAATTAAATAATGAAAATAAGAAATTATTCATTTAATTCATAAATGTATAAGATAACTTATAAAAAAAATAAATAAAATTTAAAAAATATTTTTATTTGCTCAAAAAAAAATTAAATTTATTAAATCCAAAAAAATAAAAATGGATAGAGACATATTAATTACAAGTTTAAATTACGTTCCAAACTACAAAATAATAGCAACAAAAGGATATATTTATCATTATGACTATCATTTAGATTATTCATTAAAAAAATTAAAAGATACTGCAAAAAAATTAGGATGTAATTGTATATTAAATGTGAAAATGTTTATTGATTGTAAAGAAAATTTAGTCTCTTACGGTGATGCTGCAATAATAAAAAAAAGTGAAGAAACTGCTGAAGTTAAATAATATTTAAAACAAAATAAATAAAAAAAATTAAATAAAATAAAAAAAATTCCTTTAATTTAAAATAAACATTTAAAATAAAAAAAATGTCATTTATATCTTCAACACTAGAAATAACAATACCAGAATTTAATGAAAAATACATAAATGGAAAAACAATAACATTTTACATTATAAATGTAACAGATAATTATTCAAAAGAAAAATGGACTCTTGAAAAAAGATATAGTGAAATAGACAATTTATATAAAACCTTATTAAAAATATTACCAAATATTCCTTCAATTCCAGGAAAAACTTTATTTAAAATAACTGATTTTAATCAATTACAACAAAGAAGAATTCAATTAGAAAATTTTTTAAAATTATGTTCAAAAAGAAAAGATATAACAACAAATGAATCATTTAAACAATTTTTAGAATTAAATAAACATTCTCCTCAATTGACTTTTAATCCTCCTGAAAAAATATTCGAATTAAAAGAATTACCTTTAGGAGTAAGAGATTTTATTTTTTTTGAAGAAGAAAAATTAATTTATTTTATTTGTTCAGATATGAATATTGCAAGTAGAGTTGATGCTTATATTTCAAATGTAAATTTACCTTGGGAAAAAAAAACTGATTCTCATATTACAGTTGGTGCAATTTTTACATTTAAAATTAAAGAAAATAAAAATGAAAATAATGATAAAAATGATAATAATAATAAAAATAATATTTCATATGAAAAAATATGGGTAAAAAGTTTTCCAGAACAAACTGGAGTAATATCTTTTGAAAAAAAAAGTTATACTTTATTAATTGGTTTAGATATGGGTAATATTATAATTTATAGAACAAATGAAAGAAGTAATTTTTTAAAATATGAAGAAATTTCTAATAAAAAACCACATTATGGTAGAGTAATGGGAATAGGATATGATTATGAAAGAGGTTATATATATTCATGTTCAAGTGATAAGAGATTTGTAGTTAGTGAAATAAATTTTAATAATGAGACGACAATAACAGAAACTTTAGCAGGATATACTAATTTAATTTATGATAAAAAAAATGAACGTGTTTTCCTTTCAAATGAAGCTGGTGTAATTTCTATATTTTTAACTAAAAATTTTCCTCCTAATTTAGTAAATGCAATTCAAACTAATTCATTTAATTGTATAAGAGGACTTGAAATAAATTATATTAAACAATATATTTTCACAGCAACTAATAAAGGAAATATTTCAATTCTTGATTTAGGAAATGTTGGTAAGGAAAAATTAATAAAGGAAATATCATATTTTGGAGGAAATATTGAAATTAGAATTATAAGATATAATTCAATTAAAAATGAATTATATACTGGAGATCAAAATGGAAAAATAACAATTTGGTCTCTTAAAAAAGGAGAAAGTGTTTATGCTTGGCAAGCACATAATGATGCTATTACTCAAATGTATTTTGATGAGGAAAATAATATTTTAATTAGTGGTGGGAAGGATAAAAAAATTATATATTGGAAATTACCAGAGAATTGGATTAATAGTGATTTGGAAAAATTTGAAGATGAAGAAATGAGGAAAATTAATGATGAAAAAGCTATTTTGAAATTTCAAAATTTTAAAGATGATAATGATAGTGATTCTAGTGATGATTCATTAAATGGATGGGATATTAGACCTTAGTTTTTTATTTATATAGTTTTATAATTTTTATGTTTTTGAAAAAAAGTAATTTTTATTTAATTTTTATCTTATTTTTTTAAAAGAAAAAATTAAAAAAAAAAAAATTATATATTAAAAAAACAAAACTATATACTTTTTTATATTTTATAATTAAATATATTATTTATTACAAGCAAATAATAAATAATAGCAATATACATCATCTTTTAAATTAACAACAGAAATTCCTACATATTTTACTTTTTGATTTAAAATATTTTTCCTTCTCGAATACTCATTTCCAGTATCATCAATTAATTGTAAAACTGCACTTAATTCAGGATCATTTAAACTTTTATCATAATGAAATCCTATTATTTCAAAATTATCATCTAATAATTTTAATTTATTATCTATTATTTTTTCTGTAAATTCTAATGAAGTATAATAATCAATTGATATATTTTCTTTATTTAAAGGAATATTTACATCTAATTTTAATTTATTATTTAATTCAATTGGATTTAATGAAGGTTGTAAATACAATTTTTTTATACATTCATTAAAGGCGATTTCTCCTTTTTCAAGTGTAATTAAAGTATTATGATATTTTTTAATTTTTAAATAAAATTTATTGTTTTTTTTAATAATATTATCTTTATATTTATTTATTATATCAATATATGAAAGTGGCTTTGTTCTTATTATATTTAATTGTTGTAATAGTTGAAATGATAAAATATTTTGTTGATTATTAAATGAATTATTAAATTGATTTTTTATTTCATGAAAATTATTATTTTTTGAATTTGAAGTAGTTTTTGTAGTTTGATTACTAAATAATTCAAATTTTGGATGTGGTCTTATTTTTATTATATTTTTTATTGGTTTTTCATTTATATTCATTCCATTTTGAATATCATTTAATAAATTATTTTCATTTTCTTTTTCTTCTTTTTTTATACTTTGGGAACATTGACATCCCATTTCTCTTTTATTTAATAAATCATATTTATTCTATTCAAAAAAAATATACAGTTTAAAATTATATTCAAATCTAATTTTATTATTATTATTTTTAATTCATTGTAATATTATTTTTTGAATTTAAGAATATATTATAAAAAAATAAATCTATATTTATTTTATTTTAAAATTAAAATATTATTTTTGATATATTTATTTATAATAATGGGGATTATTTTATAAGTTAATTTGGTTTTGTTTTTTTATTTTAATTTTTAAAAAAATAAATAGATTTCATTTTCATTTATTTTGCTTACTAATAATTTTTTTATTAATTTAAATTTTCAAAATAATAAATAAATGTATTTTGTTATCATTTTTATTTCCATAAGAAATAAAATCCAATAACAAAATATAATTAATTTAAAAAACTAAAACTATCATATTAAAATATCTTTTTAACACAACCCTGATAGTTTTATATAAAATTAAAAATTAAAAACGAAATTAATAAATAAAATGAAAAAAATAAATAAAACTCTATTAAATAAAAAAAAAATTAAAAATAAGAATAATAAAAATAAAACCATAATAATTAATTTAAAAATGTCAAACTCATATAGACCAAACACAACAACAGAACAAATAGCAAAATCAATAAATGATTTAGATAATTTATTAAATTCAAATCCAAGAATTACAACATATGCTCAAAATAATTCATATTATATTCCAATAAATAATGTAATTCAAAATCCCCAAATTCAAAATAAAAATATTTCTCAAAGTTTTAGAAATGAAACACCGTTAAATTTAAATAAAAATCAACTTTATATTCAAACTCAAACAAATATTTCAAATAATAATTCTAATATTGATAATAATTCAATTCCTAATTATAATGTTAATGATAATTCTTTTTCTTTAAAAAATCCTTATAATAAAATAAATAATTTTCCTTCTTTTGAAACTGAAGAAAAAACAAGAGATATAGTAAAAGATGAATTTGATAATTTAATTAATTTATATAAAGAAGATTTGAAAAATAATTCTAATTTTCTTTCTAAATTTGAATATGATGATGGAATGAATGATGTTTATAAACAAATTAATACTTTAAATAATAATGTTAAAAATATTGAAAATAGTATTGCTTCTTCTTTAAGAGATAATAATTTTAATTTTGTTAATTTGAACGATTATGAAAATCAAAATAAAAAATTTAGTGATGATTTAGATAAGATGTATTCAATTATAAATAATATTAATAATGATTGTCAAAAAAGTTTAGATTTAATTAATAATAAATATCAAGATGAAAATATTTTTTTAAGAGCAAAATTAAGTGATTTAACTCAAAAATTAAATGATTTAGAAGATAAATTTAATAAAAAAAATCAAGACTTTGAAAAAATTTATGTTATGAAAGAAGAATTTGATAATAAAATTAATGATTTAAATTCAAAGATAAGAGAATTAAATAAAAATACAGTAAATAAACTTGATTATGAAAATAAAATTAGAGAATTAAATAATTTAATTAGAGATACTAATGATAATATCACCGAAAAAGATGAATTTGAAACTACTATTAAAAATTTAGAAAAGAAAATTGATGAATATGAAAATAGTAAATTAGATAAAAATGAATTTGATAATAAAATAAAAGATATTAATTTAAAAATAAAAGATAATGAAAATTTATATATAAAAAAAAATGAACTTGATGGAAAAATAAAAGTAATTGATAATAAAATAAAAGAAGTAGAAAGAAATAATATTCAAAAATTTGATTATAATATTAAAATATCAAATTTAGAAGAGCAAATAAATTCAAATGAGAAATTAATAAATGAAAAAAATGAAGAATTAAAAAAAAAAATAGATGATGATAAATTAGAATTAAAAGATTTAAATACTGAATTAAAAGAAAATATAGATAAAATAAAAAGAATAGCAGAAAAAAATAATCAAGATTATGATAATTTAAAAAGAAAAATAAACATTGATACATTATCAAAAATAAATTTAAATGATTTATTAAAATTAAATTATTCAGAATTATCAAGATTAAATTATGATGAAATAAAAGAAATTCAAAATTTAAAATCAGATTTACAAGATTTAAAAAATATAAATGACACAAAAGAAAGAGATATTCAAACAATACAAAATCAATTAAAAACATATCAAAATAAATTTGAAGACCAAGAAAAAAAATTAAAAAATACTAAAAATAAAATTGATGATATTCAAAGAATACAAAGTTCACAAAATGAAAAAATACAAGAACAAAATTATAAAATACAAGAACAAGAAGATAAAATACAAGAACAAAAAGATAAAATTCAAATTCAAGATGATAAAATTGAAAAACAAAAACCTTTAATTGTAAAAGATAATAATTTAATAACTGAAAAAAAAATAGAAGAATTAAAAAAAGATATTTCTTCATTATCAAAAATGAAAAATGAAAATTTTGCTAAATCAAATGATTTAAAAGTATTACAAAATGATATTAAAAATATAAAAAATAAAGTTGATTTTGATAAAATTTCAAAATTAAGATTAGATGACTTAACTCAATTATCATATGAAGATTATCAAAATATTAAAAAATTAAAAGATAATAATAAAAGAAGTAAATCAGTTTCTAATTTAAAAAATCAAAATGAAAATTATACTTTTAATTTTACAAATGATGAAATAAAACAAAAAGATAATATTGAAAAAGAAAGAGAAAATGAAATTAAAAAAATAAAAAATGATTTACTTAATACTAAAAATTTAATTAATGGATTAGATGAAAAATTAAAAAATACTCAAAATGATATTTCTGATTTAAATTATAAAATTAATCAACAACCTATTATAGATAAAAATATTGTTACTAAAATAAATAATATTCCTAATTTAGATTTTGATAATTTTAATCAAGAAAATGATAATATTAAATTAAAGGGAGGTGTTAATAAAAAAAATATTAATTATGATAATAATGATATATTAAAAAATTTATCTGATGATAATAAAACTTTATTTAAAGATATTGAAGATTTGAAAATTAAATTAGGAAATATTGAAAAATCAAATAATGAAAATAGTCTTAAATTAAATAAAATTCAAGGATTATATGATAATAACTATAATACTTTTAAAAATAAATTAAATGAAATTGAAAAAAAACAAAATAATCAAATACAAAATATAGGTGAAAATTATAATAATGATGATTTTTCAAATAATAATATAAATACTAATGAATTTAATAAAGTAATAAATAAAATTTCAGAATTAGAAAATAAAATAAATGGATTATCAAAAAATATAAATTCAAAAGATATAAATAAATTCGAAAATTATGATAATAATGAATTGAATAATATAAATAATAAAATTAAAAATTTAGAAAAACAAATAATAGAAATACCAAAAAGCATTAATTTAAATGCATTACAAACTTCAAATATAAGCAATAAAGAATTAAATAATTTAAATGATCAAATATCAACTTTAGAAGATCAACAAAGAGATATATCAAAACAATTAAAATCATTAAATTTCTCAACATCAAATCAAATGTATGAAATTAATTCTCAAAATGATAGATTATTAAATATAGAAAAAAAATTAGATGACACATCAAGAAAAAATTTATTAATTAATAATTTAGAAACAGAAATTATAAATTTAAAATCAAAAATAAATAATTTAGAAAACAAAATGGATAATAATTCAAAAACAAATTCAAATATAAAAAATTTAGAAACAGAAATAATAAATATAAAATCTAAATTTAAAAATTTAGATAATAAAATAGATGAAAACTCAAGAAGAAATTCAATAGATTCGCAAAATTCAATAGAATTATCAAATTTAAAAATACAATTAAAAAATATAGGAAACAAATTAAACGAAATTGAAAAAAAAAATTCAAATGATTTATTATTACCAAATATAAATAATATAGAAAGAAAATTTCTTCCAATTGAAGCAAAAATAAAAGACTTTGAACAACAAATAGAAAAAATAAAAAATCATCAACCAACAATAATAAATTCAACTTTACCAGAAGAATTAAAAAAAAAAGTTAATAATAATGAAGATGAAATATTATCAATAAATAAAATATTAAGTCAATTAAAAATATCATCAAATGAAGAAAATAATGATTTAAAAAAAAGATTAAATTTATTAGAAAGAAAAATTAATGAAATGAATATATCAATAAATGATATTAAAGGAGGAACAACAAGTAATTCTACAGTTGATGCAATAAAAAGACAATTAATGTCAGTTCAAGAAAAATATCAAAATATTGATAAAGAAATTGATGGAGTAAAAAGTGGTTCTAATAATACTGTTTATTCAATTGGTGATTTGAGAATTAAATTAAATTATTATGAAAATAAATTAAAGGAAATAAATTTACAAATTGAAGAAATTAATAATAATATTGAATTAATTAAAGAAAATATTAATTCTAAAGATAAAGTTAATAGAGATGATATTATCTTTTTAAAAAATCAAAATATACAAATTGAAAATGTACAAAATCATATTAATGATAATATTTTGAAAATTCCTTCTAAAGAAGAAGTTAATATTGTTGAAAATAAATTTAATACTTTTTTCAATAAATATAATTCGGATAAAAATTCTATTAAAAATGATATTATGAATTTAGAAAATAAAATTAATTCTTTGAAAACTAATTATCAAAAAAAATTTACTGATATTGAACAAAAATTAAAAATAAAAATATAAAAAATTAAAGAATATAAAAAAATTAATTAAAATAATGATTAAATATTTTAAAACAATAAATAATTTTTTATTTTATTAAAATTGTTTTAAAATTTTTATTTTAATTTTTTTTTAATTTAAAAAATGTTTTAATAAAAATAAAAAATGTTTATTTGTACAGGTAATACAAAATGGGGAAAATTTTTTGAACTTTCTCAATCATTAATAGTAACAATTTTTCTATTTATATACTTTATTTACATAATAAATTATATAAGAAATAAAATAGGATATAAAATACATAAATTAGATGTATTTACAATATCATTATCATTTAGTCAATTAATAATTCAATTTTTTTCTTTTATTTACAAAGATTATTACATTTTAACTTTATTAATTTCATTATTAAAATTTACATTAAACACAGTTTTATGTAGTTTACTTTTAGTAATTATAATGTGGAATTTTGATATGTTATATATTAAAGCATTAAATTATGTTTTATTCTTTGTTTTTATTTTAGATATTTTAGCTTTTTTTTTTGTAGGAAATTCAAAACTTTTTTTCCATGAAGAAACTTGTAAAACAAAAATTGAATTAGGATTAATGTTTATTGGTTTTTTTTATGATACTATTATTATTGGATGTAGTCTTTGGATGTTAAGTGAAGAAAGATTAGAAAATAAATTAGTTATTATTGTAAATGAAGAAGATTTTTATATTAATCATGTTCTTGCAAGTTTTGTTAGAAGAATTAAGGAATTTTATAAAACTTATTTAAGTGTTATTTTAATTTTTGGTCTTTCTTTTTTTACTGAAATTGCATTTTGGATGGGACATACTATTGATAATATTGATATTGATAATATTGATAAGGAAAAAAGATGTAGTTATTATAGTCAATTAGGTGATAAGTTTTATTTTGAACAATATTATTTGTGTTTTATTGGGTTTTTTATTAGAGATATTTTTCCTAATTTATTTATTTTTTTGTGTACTTTAATTTTTAGATGGGAATAATATTGTATTCATTTTTATTTTTTTTATTTTATTTTTATTTGATGATTGATTTTTTAAATATAATATTAAAAATTATAAAATTATTATATTAACACTTGACCCAAATTTATTAAATTATATTTAATTATATGAATATTTATTTATTATTTATAATAAAATTATTATTTAGAATAAAATGAGAATCATCGCCCTTTTTTAATAAATAAATTTATTTAAGAGATTCAATATATTTAATAAGTTTTTCTCTTTCTTCGTTATTAACTTTTTTAATTTCATAATTACCAATATATATTTCTTCAATTAATCCATCACAATTAAGATTAAGTGTTGGGACATATTCATTTATTCTTTTACAATGAGTCTAAAATAATAAAAAAGATATTTTTTACAATATTATCATCAATTGGTGAAATTGTTATAACACTAAAAAAAGTAAGCATTAAAGTAGTCAATAATATTCCAATTGTTGTATTTTTGCTTACTTTCATTTTATTTTTATAATTATTACACAGTAATGAATTAAATATTAAAAGATAATGAATAATTTTTAATATTTATTATAAATTAATAATATTATATTATAAAATAATATTAATATTATAAAATAATATTAATATTATATATATTAATAAAGGAAAAAATCTATTTTTAAATTATTTATATGTAATATTTCAATAAAATCAAGAGATTTTAAAGATAAAATATTAATAATTAATTAAATTAATTAAATTTTATTTTAAAAAAAACAATTAAAAAATAATATGTTACAAACTCAAATCATAACAAATGAAATATATAAAAATCCAAATTTAGATTTAAACACAAAAGTACCATCCATTATAGAAAATAATGATTTAAGTCAATCACTTTCAGAATCCTCAATACAAAGTTATAATATTTATACAAATTTAATTCCAGGAAAAAAAAATGAAAAAAATGATATAAAATCAATAAAACAAAAAGATAATATTAAAGTATTAAAATCACATTTATTAGTAAAAAAAGACAAATTAAAAAATAATAATTTTAACTTTGTTCATAATTATAATAGTAATTCATCAAAAAATATAAAAGAAAAAATAAGAGAATTAAAAGAATCAAGCATAGGAAAAAACGATTTAAAAAGTGATAGATATATGATAAATTCTATATATAAAGAAAGAAATATTTTTAAAACAAAAAAATCAAGTTCAGTTTTAATGACAAGAATGGAAAGAATGAAGTATGGAAATATTATTTCAATACCTAATTCAAATTTACTTCAAAAAAAAGCAAAAAAAATGTTAAATAATTTAAAAAGTGATGAAATTAGAAAAAATGATGATATTCAAAATTTTAAAAATGAATTTGAAAATTCCAAAAAAAAAAGTCCATTTGGAATTATTGATTTTCAAAAAAAATTTAAAAGTAATTATAATACACCTAAACAAATTAGATATAATCATTTTTTACATAAAAATTATGATTATATTTCTTTAAGGACAAATTCTAGTAAAAAAGATAAACTTAATTTTTAAATTATATAATATTTATAAATTATATATATTATAATAAGTATATGATTAGTAAAATAGATTATTTTAATTTTCTATTAATTAATATTAATTATTGTTTATATGTATTTAAAATAAAATTAACAATAAAATAAATAAATAAAATTCTATTTCATTTCATATAATAAATTCAAAAAAAATAAAATATTTTTAATTTTATTTTTTAAATAGAGCTTAATTATTATATAAATAATATATGTTTTGTAAAATTCGAAAAGAACTTTAATATGAGTTTAAAATCAAAATAATAAAATGTGTAAATAAAATTATTTAAAAATTTTTTTTAAAAATATCTCATTAAAGTGAAATTAATATTAAAAATTTGTCCAAACTCCCAAAAAAAAATGATTAAAAAAAACAACAAATCAACTATTATCTCTAAAATTAAATAAAAAAAAAACCAAAAAATTTTAAAAAAGAATTTATTAATAATAATAAAAAATACATTCACACTAATTTAATTACAATATAACTATAATGAATAAGATAAATTCAATGGATACAAAATTTGAAAAAATGATAATTAAAACAAACAATGCAAATATTTTAGGAAAAGCAGAACAATTATTAAAAGAATGTGATAATTCAGCAAATTTAATATCAAACGAAACTTATTGTAAATTATTTTTATGTTTATATGAAGTTTTAGATATTACGAAATGTCCTCCTAAGGATCAAAGAGATTATTCTCGAGCATTAAAAATACAAAATAATATTATAGATAAAATGCTTCTTTTTGTAGAGAATAATATTTCTAAATAATGCTTTGAGAATTTTTTTCTTTGTTTGAATTAATTGATTTGATGTATAGATTCATTTTAATTTAAATAAGTTAATTTTTATTTTTTAGTATTAATATTTTTAGCTTTTAAATTTTTAAGAATTGTGTTTTATTTATTTTTTATTTTTGTTTTTTTTTTTTTTTTTGTTTTTATGGTTTTTTTTTTAATTATTTTATTTTTTTTTTTTTTTTTTTATTTTTTTTAGTTTTTAATTTTTAAAAATTTTTTTTTTTTTATTTTTTTTTTTTTTTTTTTTTTTTTTGTTTGTTTTAAAGGTTTTTGTTTCTTTTTTTTATTTTGATATTAATTATTTGGATTTATATATTGTTATTATTGTTTTTTGGGTTTATTTTTATATGTAAATTGATTTTTTGTTTATTTTATCGTTTTTCTTTTCAAAAATATTCATATAATTAAAGTAATTTTAGAAAAGGATTCCATATTAAAATTAGTTTCTTTGTTATTTTTTAGAAAATAAGATTTTATTATTTTAGTTTTTAGATTTCTGTTCTTTATTACAAAGATTTTACTATTATATTAATTAAAAAACTCCTAAAAAAAACAAATAATTATGAATTCATTTTACATTAAAAAAATAATATATTATTTTAATTTAAATAATTTATATTATTCAAAAAAAATTGAATGATGGAATAAATATAATTGTTTATTCTTAAGGATTATGTTACATATTTACAGTTATTAAAAATAATGATAATATTATATTTATTTTTGTTTAAATATTTTTATTACTTAATCAAAAAATATATTTCTTCCACAAAAAATTAGTATATTTATTTTAAATACTATAATATATATGGAATTTAATAATTTTTTTTCTTTAAGTATATTATCTTAATTATCTTCTTATAATAATTGAATGAATTAATTCTTTATTTAATATTTTAGAGAATTTATTTTGAAATTGATTTTTTATTTTTGAGAATTAAAAAAATTATTAATATTACCCCTATACAAAAGTATAATATAAATAATTTTAAGATAAAATAAAATAAATATTTGATATATATAAATAAATTATAAATATAAAAAATATAAATGTTATAAGATTTTAAATTGATATTAATTATTGAGGAATAAAAAATTATAATACAACAAATAATTTTTAAGATATATAAAATATATAATTATTTATAATCAAAGAATTAAAAGTTTTTAAATTTATATATTATTATCAAAACTCAATTCATTTGGCTGAACTGAAGGTAAAGATGGTCTTTTTACTATTTTTTCATTATCATTTGTAATAATATCTCCAAATGAACAATCTAAAATATTTATAAAATTTTTATTTTTAGATGAATTAGTATTACTATTATAATTAGATGTAATATTAATATTTATATTTTTAGTTATTGAAGTATTATTACTTTTACTTTTTACTTTCTTTTTACTTGAAATATTCTCATCAAGATCACAAAATGAACCATAACTATTATTAAATGTATTAATAGGTGAATTTTTTAATTCATTAAATAAACTTTCACAAATTAAACCATCTTTTTTAATAGATTTATTATTATTATTTGAAATATTACTAGTTTCATTTTCTAAAGAATTAAATCTTGGACTATGATGATAAAAAGTTCCACTAACTGATAAATCAAAATCATTTGAAGTTGAATTAGAATTATCATTATTATCTTTACTAATTTTAATTATATTACTAATATTACTTAAAGTATTTATTACACTTATATTAGAATTAAAATTTAAATTTTGAATTCTATCAATTTCTTTTTCAATTGATATTGAAAAATTACTTTGTATACTTTTATATTTTGATAATATTAAACCTTGTATTTGAGAAATTAATTGAATTTTTCTTTCTTCTTCATTATTAAAACTATCATAAATATCAATTGAAAATTCATATTTAGAATTATTATTATTATTTGTATTCATATTACTCATTGTATAAGATTTATTACTTCTTACACTATTTGTTCTTGGATTATGATATAAAAAAAATTCGAACATATCTGTTAATAATTTAATTATACTTTTAAATGTTATTCCCATTTTATCATATAAAGATTTATATTTTTTTAAATCATTATTTGAATTTTTTAAATGTAAAATTTCATTTTTTAATTCATTCATAAATGAATTATATTTATTTTTATACATTTCATTTTCTGTATCTTTAATTGTTATAATTTCATTTAAACTTTTCATTTTTTCATTTAAAATATTAATTTCATTTGTTAATCTACTATTTTTTAATTGATATTCCATAATTTCATTATTTAATTTTATTATTTCTGAAGTATATTTTGTTGTTAAATTTGTTTCTGAATAATTAAGATTTAAATTTAATTCACTTGAATTTAACATATTTCCTCCTATTAATTCAGTTGATACTGAAATATTATTTACTAAATTTTTTGTACTTGATTTTTTTTTTATTTGATTATTTTTAGTTACTTTATTTACCCAATTATTATCTAAAGTTTTAAGATTTATTGCATTTTTTTTATTATTATTATAATTTGTTTGTATTGTTGATGATAAATGATTTTTATTTTCTTTTTCTTTTTCCTTTTCTTTTAATTTTGGATTCTTTTTATTACTTTTTTCAGTATTTGATAAGAAATTTAAATAAGATGATGTTTTTGTTTTTACTTTATTTATATTATCATTTTGTGAAGAAGTTAAAATTTTTTTAAATCCATTTTCATTCATTGAATTTGGTTTTGAATGATGAATCATTTATTTATTTTTAAATTAATTAAAAATTAAATAAGTAATATAAATATTATAAATATATAATTTTGATTTTGAAAAAAATTAAATAATATAAAAAAAATTAATTATTACTTGATAAATTACCATTTGATTCATTTATTTCAATTTCTCTCCTTA
>Ga0256407_10007511_pt1 | contig 16370 bp, 22 predicted proteins | sample RumenRJG_04DNA_FD_193489 | JGI IMG/M metagenome (GOLD analysis project Ga0256407, IMG submission 193489) | Bovine rumen microbial communities from Lethbridge, Alberta, Canada - RJG_04 | ecosystem: Host-associated > Mammals > Digestive system > Stomach > Rumen | place: Canada: Alberta...
TGTTTTTTGCTTCCTTTTTCGTGGTTTTCCATCTTTCCTCCTTCCTAGGAAGCATCATAAATATTATACTGAAAATGTAATTTAAACTTATATTTCGAGAAAGTTGCAATTAATTATTCAATTAACGTAATTTTATTTTCTATCTTTCGTAGCTGCATTTTTTGGTAAAATATTTAATTAGAGGGTTGTTTGTATGGAAAATTGGGTAATTATTTTAATCATTATATCTGCGATTTTTAATTTGATGACTTTATTGCTCTATGTCATTAAAGTTGCAGTTTTTAAATACTACGGAAATAAATATATTCCGATAGTTGGGGCATTTATTGTCAGTTTAGGCTTTGCATTATTTGCAAACTTCTACACCGCTGCTGGACCTAGTACCCTTCACCCAATGGTCAATGTCTCATCATCTATTTTTGACGCTTTAAAAATGATGGCGGTCGCTTTTGATCGTGGCCCAATCAATGCCTATTTTGCAACAGGTAACCCGTATCTAGTTACCTTTGGTGTTGGATATATCGCCACCTCCGTATTTGCTTTAATATGGATCTCATTTGCAGCGATCGTCCTCTTCTATAAAGGAATTAAAGCAGTCACAATTACTGGCTTTAGAAAAATTAATAAAAATAAAGATGCTTACTATATATTTTCTGATCCAAAAGTTACAGTAGCCGCCCGTTTAGGTGAGTCTTTAAAGAAAGACGGCCACGCAGTTACGATGGTTCTTACTCGAGGGTCTCAAAAAACTCAAGACGGTACCGAATATCGTAGCATGTTAATCTCTAAAGGATTTGATGTGAAAGTTGAAAACTACACTAAAGGATTAGGGGCGATTTTATTAGGAAGGCATTTTAATAAGCGCTTCCGTTTATTATTAACAAAAAAATTCTTCTATAGAGTTTATAAAAATCACAAGATATATGTTCTCGGTTTATTTTCTAACGATGAAGATTCTTTAAATACCGCGAATACCTTTAAGCAAGCTATTGAATCTAATATTTGGTTTAAAAAAGTTAAGAAAAAATTCGATTTTTTTAAACTAAAAGATAAGCTTGATGCTATTAACCCAAATGATAAAGAAGATTTATCTAGGTTAAAAGAATCTGATCTTAAAAATATTCGTAGATTTTTACGTGGAAAAGGTCCTTCTTCTTTAGAAGAGCTTAGAAATAATTTTGCTAAATATTTTAATTTAATTGAAGAAAAAAGCTCAAGTTACCGCATCACTGAATATCATATTTCAGCATTAAAATCATTTAAAATTTATCTCACTTATCACGGAGCGGATATCGACTTAACTAATCACTATTCTGAAAGCACCTTACAAATGATTAATACCTTATCAGAATATGATATGATCTCTAGTGAATTTATGTTAGATAACCAAATCGATAAATTTATCGATATTGAAAAATTACTAGCAGAAAAAGATAGTAGCGATAATAAATCAATGCATGTCACTTTCTTTGGTTTAGGTAAAGTTAATCGACCAATTCTCAAAAAAATGACCTATGCTTATCAATTATGGAAAGACAATAAAGATAAAGTTACTTATCACGTTGTCGATCAAAATAGTGAAAACGCGGTCAATTATTTCAAAAGTGAATATACTGAAGAAAATAGTAATCCTCTTTTATATCGCATTTATCCAGAAGAAAATGGGAACGATATTCGTAGTTTCTATAAAATCAATGAATATGTAAATCGTATTTATAAAGAAGAAAATCGATTTAATATCGACGGCTTTGAAATTTTTGTTATTTCTGTAGTGAACACCACAACTGATATTGAAATAGCCTTATCGTTAAGAAAAGCCTTATTTAAAAACTGCGATAATATTAATAAATTAAGAAGGACAGTAATCTTTGTAAGAATCTCCACTCCACAAGTTGCTGATAACTTTATCCAAGGTAACGCTCCATTTGCGATTAAGCAAAGTCAATTTAATAAATATAATTTATTAGATGACGATGATAAAAATAAAGAAAGTAGAACATTAGTTCCTATCGTTGTCTTTGGAGAAAACGCCTTGATGTCTAATTACCTAGCTAATAACTACAAACAAATCGAAAAGATTAGTTTAAGAGCGATTCAGTCTTATCATGGCTGTGAGTTAGAAGAAGCCACAATTAGATCATTAATAATGGATAAAAAAGAGGCTATCAGTAATAGCGAGACAATATATTGTCTTAGAACTAAATTAAAGTTACTCCACTGCGAACTTAACGAAGATTTTAAAATAGAATTTAAAGATGACAGTGCTAAATATCTACCACTATTAACTAACAAAACAGGATTTGAAGAATGCGACTTCTATAAAAATCCAGACGAACGCATAAAAGCGGTAGTTCATTTAGAGCATAACCGTTGGACCGCTGTTGCTGCAGTTGTGGATCATTATGGAAAGTGGGATGTTGAATCATTTAAGAAAAAAATCGCTCCTTATACCGATAAAGAAGGTGAACAAAAAGTTAAGTGGGAAACAAAAGATGAAAATAAAGCAAAGCATGTTTGTATGCTTACTTGTGAAGACTTAAAGAAATTAGAAGAAGATATTCCAGAAGATAAAAAAATAATTAATCGCTTTGAAGATAATGGTTATTCAATTGATTTATTAAAAAACAAGCTTCATAAGCTTGTCTACTCTAATGACTTAGATGCTATGAGCAAAGTCTTCTCTGCACTTAACGAAAATAAATAACTATTTAGTTATTTTATAGCCTAATTTAATTATTAGTTTTATGGTTTCAAAAGCAGTATCTCGGTCGTACTGCTTTTCTATTTCAGGAAGTTCTTCATAAGGGACTAAACATGGAGTGGTCTTTTTAACAGAGTCCTTTTCTTCTCCATAAGTCCAGCCTTCTTTAATTCGAGATTTCGCCCAAACTTCATGAACATTTTTAGCGATAACTTCGGTTAAATCTAATAAGTCTTGGTCTAAACAAACTTTTGAAGTATCTTCTGGAAGTGGGATATATTTCTTTTTACCAGTCATCGTCATCATCTAACCCCATCATTATTTTTTCAGCGTAAGCCTCTAATTCTTTAACTAGTTCTGGATCACTAACTTTGATTATTTTTTCATCTTCAGGATTTTCAGCTTCAACAAATTCCCAAATGTAGCATTGAGGATTTTCTTTACCCTCTTCTTCCTTTAAGTTAGTTAAAATAACATATTTCTTTCCATGCTTTCGATATTGAAATCTCCACTCTATGCGGTAAATAACTTCCGCTCCTGATTCATCAATCATTACAAATTGTTCAAAGATATTACTATTCCATACTCGATCTCTAATAGATTCACTAGCCGGATGGATCTTTGGTTTTTTATTTATTTCTAAAGAATCTTTAATAAGAAGGAGTTCATCAAATGGTCCTTCAAATAATCTTCGATATGCTTCAATATAGTCTTTTCTTTGTTCTATTTCGTAAGCAAAAAATAATCTTTGCTCGATGCTTTTTTTAACTTTTTTTCTCGACTCTTCTGGGTCAGTTGTAATAGAATGCGCGATTTCGTCTAAATAGACCTGATTAATTCTATCTTCACTCATTTTATAAACCTAAAAAAGAAAATAATTCTACGAGTTTATCATCTTTAACAGGGATAAGTTTTTCTTCTTTTTCCTTTTCATCAAATTCATAACGGAAATATCTTTTTTTACCAGTCTCAGTGTCCACTAATAAGGTGTAATAATGCTTTTCAAATTCAAAGCTTTTTTCTACGCGATAGACAAATTCTTGACCGCTACTACTATAAATAACAACAGGTTCTCTAGAACCTCCACTAATCTTGCTAAATAGTTCTGGTTTATCCATTTCTTTACTTTTTTTAAATATTGGAGCAGGTCTTTCTAAAGCAGACTTATAAAGTACTCCTAGTTCAGTAAAATTATGGGCATAAAAATAGTCTCTTACTTCTTCAGCGGTTTTTTTACCAATGACAGAAATAAGTCCATCAATATAAGCGTCAATTTTTACTCTAGTTTCTACTTCGTCTCCCTTAACATAGTTATTTCTAATGACGTCGTCTAGGATATAAGAAATATGGGATTCTCTTTGTTCTTTATTAATCATATTGCACTCTCACTCAATTACTTTACTACAAATCTTAACCTTAGTAAAATATAGAAGAAATTTTTAAAATATAAGGGGGGTATGCTATGTTTTTACGTGAGAAACAAAAATATTTAGCGTTGTCTAACATCCTAATTTCAGTAACTATGTTATCTAATAGTTTTAACAATGAGCTAGAGAATGACTCTAGTCATTTTATTAATTTTATTGGTAATGTTTTCTCTTTAAAAAAAGAAGAAATTGAAGATTGCAAAAAGTTAGTTTTAGATGAACTTACTGTCGTTAGCACAATCCAAGATGTTGACGCATTTTTTGCTAATCAAGGGGAGAAAGATTTTCCGAAAATTGGACAATACTTATATTTAAAATGTGACGCTTTATTAAAGCTTAAAAATATCTACCAAAAATTTAATCACAATAACTTTAACCAGATCTATTTTGAGTACCGTTATTTAAGACCTTATTACCCTGATATTAGATTTAAAGAATTAGTTAATTCTTCCACTAACGGAGATATCGACATCAATCGTACTGTCGCGATTTGTTTAGCTACTGGAGTAGGCTGTAAAGAAGATATAGATGCGGCAATATATCGCTTTAAGCAGTGCGCTTATTGGGGCGATATTTCTTCTTTATATTATTTAACATACCTATATGAGATTAAAGGTGATGAAAAACAGAAGAGATTATATTCTAACCTCTGTTCATTAAGTGCTTATTTATCTAATGGCAGAACCAATATCCCAAATGTTAAGAAGAATGAATACGATAAATTAACAAGTGATACATTCTCCTTAATTGCTTCAATTAAGCAAGATATCATTTTAAGTTTTAATCTATATAATATTGACTTCTCATTTGTGGAAATTATGTTACTCGATAAATTAGACTACTATCAAAAAATGAAATGCATTAATGAATATGACCAAAAATGGTGGAAAGAACTCACCAATTCCTCAAGTGATCCAAATAAAAAACTTGGATTTAATGTAAAAGGAGGTAAATAAAAATGAATCGAAATTCTTATTCCGATATTATCTTATCTAGATATATCAAAGAAAATGTCGAAAATTCTCAAGTTCTTTTATATAAAGATATTTCTAAAGAATACAAATTTGAAACTTGTTTATATGAAGATTTAAATAAGACTGAGATTAAAGGCTTTCCATTCGCTAGTGATTTTTATGATGGCAAAAAGAGCATTGATTACAATGAATATTGTAAATTAACTGCTGAAGAGAAGAAAAAATATCATCTTAGATATCATTATGTCCCTTTAATGCATGAATTATATATCGGTACAACTGGATCAGGAAAAACTACAACTTGTATTGAACCGCAAATAAGAGCGATTTCTTCTCAAAAAAATAAACCAAACATTTTTATCTCTGACCCTAAAGGAGAAATCTATTTACATAACGTTAAACACTTAATAGATAACGGCTATAAAGTTCAATTATTAAATTTTAAAAACATTAAACACACAAACTGTTGGAATCCTTTAGAAGAAATATATGAAAAACAAGTTAGTATTCCATTAATTGGTAAAGACGCAAAATTTGTTAAAGGTAATGAAGTTGATCATAGCTTATCTCTAGCGGCGGATAAAAGCGAATTTAAAAACGGGTTCCATATCGTTTATAACGATATTGCTTTCCCAAATTATGAAACGTTTAATACCTACGTAGATGGGATTAAATTTCTCGCACACGCGGAAGTTACATCCTTAGTTAATCAACTTTGTAGCCAAATGTTCCCTGATGATAAGATGTCATCTAATGATCCAACTTGGCAAAGTGGTTCTAGAGAATTCTTTAACGGCATTATTCTAGCTTTACTAGAAGATGCGATTAATCCAGAAAAACACTTCACTAAAGAAATGTTTAATATTAAGACAGTGAATGATGTCTTTACTTTAGCCTCTAAATATAATCATGAAGACCCTCATGGTAATAGTGACAGTGAAAAACTTGAACAATTTATGTTAGGGAAATCTAAAGAAACTTTAGATAAATTAGAGATTGTTGTTAAAACCGCTCCTAATACTAAAAAAGGCTTCTTAAGTACATGTCAATCTATGATTGGTAAATGGATGAACGGGCATATCTTTGGTTTAACTACTGAAACGAATATCGATTTAGATGATTCTAAGCAGCCTATCGCTTTATTTATCATTACTCGAGACTATGATAAAAGTGATAACGCTGTTGCCGGATTATTCTTAAACTGGGTCTACAGACGCTTTTTAGAAAAAGCAGAAAAAGCGGAAAGAAAAGACGGCATCGCCGCAGGTAGACCGTTACATTTCATGCTTGATGAATTTGCGAATATTCCAGCCATTCCAGACTTTGAAATAAAGATCGCTACTTCTAGAAGTAGAAATATGTGGTTCCACATCTATTTACAGTCTTATGAACAATTAAATACAGTCTATAAAGCAAATGTCGCTACTATCATTATTGATAACTGTAACCAACAAACATTCTTAGGCTCACAAAGTGTAGAAACAAAAGAAAGATTCTCTAGAGAATGCGGACAAAAAACTATTAAATCATTAAAGTCTTCCTTAGATAATAATGAGGCTAGTATTGTTTCTTATCCTGTTATTTCTCTAAGCACATTAAATAATATTGAAACTGGCTGGATGTTTGTTAAACGTATTAAATGGGACGTTATCAAATCAACTTATGTTAGAAGCTATCAATGCGCGGATGAAGAGATATTTAAGAATTTCCGTGGAGTCTGTTTTGAAGATTTCGCTCCAATTAACTTAGCAAATCCAGGAAAGAGCAAATATCAATACGCGGCAGTTATTCCTGATCGTTATTTAGATGATCCAAATTATTACACTTTAACTAGAGAAGAAAAGGAAGATGATGACGATGATTTCTTCTTTGGAAGACGTAGAAGGAGATAAATATGCTAGATAAAACTCTTGAAGACAAAATTGAAGAAAGTCATATTGTCTTTATTACCAGCAATTTAAACGCGGAAAGTGCCTCGAATATCATTTTAGATATTATGAGGTGGAATAAAGAATCAAAAGAAGCAGAGATAAACATTTATTTATCTAGTCGTTCTTATGACTTTGTTAATGTCGTAGCCATCTATGACGTATTAGCTAATATCGAAAATCCAGTTTCTGTATTTTGTATTGGTTATGTTGGAGGATTTGCTCCATTAATTATCGCTGCCGCTTCTAAAGGAAAAAGATATGGCTTAAAACACACCACTATTTCTTTAAATCAACCATTTGGTTATTTATCTAATGAAAGTAATCAACAAACAGAAATTGAAATAGAAGCTAGAGAAACAACTAAAGTTAGAAATATCTTCGAAAAGATCCTTTCAGAAAAATTAAATAAAGATATCAAAGTTATTCATAATGATGTCGAAATCGATAAAGAATTTAATATTGATGAAGCCAAAAAATACGGGCTTATCGATGTGATATTGGAGTAAGAGTATGGGCAAGACAAGAATTATTAATCTTAACGGCACAATTGATGAATCAAATGCCTTAAAAGTAATTGTTGAACTATTAGATTTAAATAGTGAATCTACTGAAGAGCCAATTCAAATCTATATCAACTCTAATGGAGGTAGTATAGTTCACGGACTCGCTATATATGACACAATTAAACATATTGAGGCTCCAGTATATACTACCTGTACTGGTTTATGCGCTTCTATGGGAGCGTTCTTACTTAGCTGTGGAGAAAAAGGACATCGCTCCGCTTTAAAACATAGTCGTATCTTAATTCATCAACCATTAATCTCTTCTAGAGCGGGGGTTATGGAAAAAGAAAGTCAATTAAGAAAAATCGCAGAAGATTTACAAAAGCAAAGAGAAGCTTTAGAGAAAATAATGGCTGAGAACACTAATCAGCCATATAAAAAACTTCACGAAGATTGTGAAAGAGATAACTGGATGAGCGCTCTAGAAGCATTAAACTATGGTCTCATCGATGAAATTATTTAAACAATAATTATAAATAATTATAAGTGAGTCGACATTATTGTATCGATAATGTCGATTTCTTTTTGTGAAAAGCTCCCGTTAGCGCTTAAAAAAATTACGCCATACACTAAGACATGGCTTTTTGAATCAAAATCTAATTTTGCAATACGTCGGAGAGTTCTATTCATCACTTTTTCTTCTTTAGCGTGACGCACTATATCAACAAACTCATGGATAGATATTTTTTTATGACTCGCAAATTTAAATATTTCATATTCAGTTTCGCAAACTGATTGATCCATAGAGGCAAATAAACCTGTCATATCGTCAACAAATTGATCGATATTATGTTCTTCCACTCCATAATTTCTTAGATCTTCTTTAGTTCTATTTAAGGCATCAAACGCCATACTTTTTTTCTTATCTAATGGCTCTTCTAATATGCTTTGTAAAATTTGTCTTACATCCTCATCCATAATTAGTCTTTAATCTCCACTGTTACCATCATTACTACTCTTTCAGGAAAATTAGCCTTTGTTTCTTCTAAACTATGAGGTTTTTCACATTGAATAGGAGCGGTTTCAAGCATCAACTTTAATAAGTCTTTAGCCATATATAAAGCGTCATCCATCCCTTGACCACATGTCACTCCTCCCCAAATATCAGGAAAAGAAACATTAATCCACGCTGGATCTTCTTTATCGACTGTAAATAACGCAGGATAAGATACTTTTTTCATAATTTATTCTTTATTTATTTCATACCAATTTAAAAACATTGGCTCCGCGTCTTCTAATTTAAGCTTACGAAGTATAAGGCGTTCGGTAATTAATTTATCTTTTTTAAAGTTCATTATTTAATTTTATTCTTTTTGTGCTTTCTTAAGATTAGCACTAGACCTACTGCTAAAGCAACACCGGTCACACTAGCAATAATAATAGCTACATAGATATATGTTTTACTCTCTGGAGTTGGGACTGGGGCAGGAATAGGGGCTTTAGAAATTTCAACAGTTTGATCTTTATAATCTAGTCTTAATGTGTATATACCTTCACTCTTACATTCTAAACCTTTATTAGAACCGCTTTCCCAATATTCTACATCAGTAGAGGACACACTTTCATCTAAAGTGATTTTAGATTCAGTAACACCATCAAAATATCTTTCTAATTTAATTAGATCATTTTCTTTTAATTCAACTTCAGCACTATATTCAGTGTGATGAAGGCTATTCTCTTTAACAGTTGTTAAATATACTTCCTCACTACTCCAAGTTGATTCATCTGGAAGATATATTTGGTGAACCATATTTGGCACACTATTTAATCCATATGTGTCATTTTCTAAAATAATATTTATAACGCTCAAATTATTTGAATTTTCAAATTCAACATCATGCACGATGTTCAATACTGGAGATACGCTCCAACCATAATCACTATAATGTTCTCCAGTAGGATCAACTTCCCAGTTTTCTTTAGAGAAATCAACATTATAACGATATAGTCTGATAAAACTTGCTTCGAATTCTATCTTAAATGGAAGTTCAACATATGTACTAGGAGCAGTAATAGTCACTAAATCAGTCCAGTCACTATGGGAGTTATCATCAAATATATTAGCGGCGACTTTATAGCTTTCAGTGCCTCCACCCCAACAGTTATTAGGGTCAACAGTAATTTTGCTTTCAATTACTTCTGCTTTAGCTGGTAAAACACTGGTGTTTTTAAAGCCTACTAAAGACACTAAACCTAATAATAACGATAAACCTGTTACAAACGCTAAATTCTTTTTATTCATTTTTTTAATCCTCTAATTAGTGTATTTTCTTGATTGAATCATCACTTACATAGAATATGTTATCACAACCGCTGTCACAAAAATGCCACAAAGATAACACTATTTCATTTCTTCTTTTTTAAGTTTGGCCATATTTATATGGCAATACCCATTTGGGTTCTTATTTAGATAGTCTTGATGATATTCTTCTGCAAGAAAAAATTTAGCAAGTGGAAGTATCTCAATTTTAAAATTATTATCCAAGTGAGATGATAAGTAGTTCCTAATTATTTGTTCATCTTGGGAATCTAGATAATAAACACCTGTACGATATTGTAATCCGATATCTTCTCCTTGTTTATTAAGAGAATATGGATCCACTACTCTTAGATAAAGTTCTAATAATTTTTCTAAAGAAATAATAGATTCATCATAATCAATTCTGACTGTTTCACTAGCAGTGTCTAATCCCTTTTTTAAATCTTCATAAGTTGGATTATCTAATTTCCCATTTGCATAGCCTACTTTAGTGGATTCCACCCCTTTTACTAAAGAGAAATATTTCTCCACTCCCCAAAAACATCCACCTGCAAAATAAATAGTTTTCATACCCTTATTATATAACCTCTTTATTTATAAAGAAAAGACCTCCAACTGAGGGGGTCTAGAAATGGGGACATAAGTTTTATTAGAATATGAACCAAAGGTTGAAGTAAGTTCCTTGTTGTCCTTTGCTATCATAGTCCATAGTGAGCTCTAACTCTACATTACCTGAAGCATCACATTTTTTGTATCCCGCTGTTCTATCACTGGTTGACATTCTTTCAAATCCAAGAGCTTTAGAGCGGCGTCATAAGATAGATCAGACGAAGAATTAGTGGAATACACTGATAAAATGATTTCCACTATCATTAATACTTGGAACATTGGAAAGTAATTTATTATTTCCTTTTTTATAACTTAGATATTTTTTTACGGTAACTTTTATATACTTCTTTGATATCCGTTAGATGGAGATTATGCTTTTTTATAAATTCTATGAATTTAATTTCTAAAGAAGCATCGCCCACTTCATTTAGTTCATGGAAGTCTCCACCATATACAACTTTTATAGAAGTTTTGCTAACTTCATCCCAGAAATAACTAGCAGGATAACCAATAACGTGATATTTTTCTCGTTTTTGTTGCCTGATAAATCCGTGGATATTCACTTCTAGAGGAATATCGTATTCTATAGCGGTATCGATAATCTCCTTTGTAAGTCTTTTAAGCTGAGGGGTGACCTCTTTCGCACTGACAAACATCAAATCAGGATGAGCAACATACATGAAAAGTCCACTTTTGATTCCTTTTATAAGATCAAAGGCATATCTATCAAGATCCTCGTCAGTGTCTTCCGCGTGATTTTTCACATATTTAACAAACTGTTTATTCTCATCAAACCCATTATGTTGACCAAGAATTAGATATTCTACTTTGCTATCAACCAGTAAACTTCTATAGTAATCAACAAACACATCCGCGTATTCACATTCAAAACCCAGGTGCATCTCAATTTCATCTTTATGTTTATTTTTAGAAACATTGAATGCATTTATATATTCTTCTAACAAAGAATAATCTCCTCTTATTCGAGGTTCAAATACTCCTGGAAGAAAAACATGGTCACTAACACCAAAAATACGGTAATGGTTTTTTATGGCCAAAGAGACATAGTCTTCTATATCACCTTCTGCGTGACCACATCGATAAGTATGAGAATGAAACGTATAATCAATATTCATGGCTTTATTGTAGTAAAATCTACTTAAAAAGTGGAGATACTTTTATTCTTTTTTCTAAAAAGAAAAAGCCATCAAAGATGGCTTATCTGATGGATTGGTAAGAGGCTTATCTACGCCACATCTCACCACATTTTTTACACTTGTAAAATATTCGTTTATCAATTGCTTCTTGTATTTCAATCTTTTGATAATCATCAGAACCACAATTTGGGCATTTATTTGTGGAAAAACATCCTCCTCCACTGACTGCGGAAAGTTGTTCTTCGCTTAATTCAACGCCTTCTTCTTTTGCGAGTTTTAATAATTCATCTTGGCTTTTACAGGCTTTTATTTTAGTGATTTGTTCTTCGCTTAATCCCTTTAATAATTCTTGTTTCATATTCAATAATTATTGAAGATTTTTGTTAACTGTAATTTTATTACAGTATTTACATCTATACCAAGCATCTGAAACTTTTTCCATGCAGTGTCTATTCAAACATTCTGGACATTGCATCTCATCAATTTCATACCATTCTTTAGATTTGCCACAACCTCCATTAACTGCAGAGAGTTGTTCTTCGGTTAATTCAATGCCTTCTTCTTTAGCGGCGGCTAAGATTTCTTCTTGGCTCTTACAAGCATCTAATTTGGCAATTTGCTCTTTAGTTAATCCTTTTAATAATTCTTCTCTCATGATTAGTTCTCCTTGATTATTAATCTACTAGATTTTTAATATCTTCCCAAAGGTTATCATTGAATTCGTGACCACAGTTATTACAGTAATAATCTTTTTTGCCGTCACAGTTTTCAACAATGATATTACTACCACATTTTGGACATCTCACTGTATAAGTTCCACATCCTCCACTTACTGCCTCTAATTGTTCTTCAGTAAGTTCAACGCCTTCGTTTTTAGCAAGTGTTAACAAATCTTCATGACTTTTACAGGCTTTAACTTTTGCAATTTGTTCTTCGGTTAAACCTTTTAATAAATTTCTTTTCACAATGTTTACTCTCTCCATTTAAATCCGCAGCTTTGGCATTGGAATAGATTTCCCTTGCCTTTCACCGCTTCAACTTTGTTGCTTCCGCATTCTGGACAATCAAATGGATTGAGAAAATCTCCAACAGTTGAAATAACGCTGCAGGCGCCACCGCCACTAATGGCTTGAAGCTGTTCGTCAGTTAATTCAACGCCTTCTTCTTTAGCTAAGGCTAATAATTCTTCATGATTTTTACATGCTTTGACTTTAGCGATTTGTTCTTCGGTTAAACCTTTTAATAATTCTTTTTTCATAAGTTATTTTCTCCTTAAACATCTACATGCTATCACAACAATTGTCACAAATGTGCCACAAAATAGAATTATTTATAATAAATAGAGGTTCTCTACTTCTTATTTATTCTGGTTATTGATTTTATATTATTTTTATTGAATAAGTCCTTTTCTCTATTTGCTTCTTTATTGAGAAGAACTAGTCTTTCTTGCTGTGACAGTTTTTGAGTGATTAATATCGAGTTTAAATATTCAAGATTACTAAGAATCGTTAATTCAATTGTGTTAGCGTAATCTCTGATATTGCCTTCTTTAGTTATATTAATCTCTCTCCACTCTTTTGCAGTTTTCCCAAATAACGCAACATTTAAAAGATCTGCCTCATTCGCGTATATGAAACTTTTTTGTTGATATGATAATTCAATAGGAACTAGATACTCTTTAACAGCATCCGTATGTAGAAGATAATTCAATTTCGTTAATAATCTCTTCCCTTGCCATTCAATTTGTTCCGACTCTTGGATCTTTAATCGTTGGAATTCCTTAATAATGTAAAGTTTCACTTCAGGAGAAATCCAGGATGCAAACTCAAGAGCAATATCGCGATGGGCAAAAGTGCCACCACCATATTTGCCAGATTTAGTTTTAAAACCAATTGATTTAGTACTTTTAGTCCATTTGGTTGGAGTCATTACAAAGTAATTATGCCCCGATTCATTTTTAAACTGGTCGAATTCGACCATGTTAAAATTTGGGTTGTTAATTCGTTCCCATATTCCTAGAAATTCTATGGTTACTCTTAATCTCATCCAGTTCTTAATTACATCAGCAGGGAAGTCTGGATTTTTAATTTTTGCCATGTCAGTTAAACTAACAAAGTCATCATCACCTATTCCCGTGACATTAATTTCAATGTTTTTTATGGTAATTTTTTTCATAAAACCCTCCTATTATATATAGGAAAATACATAGTATTTTCCAGAGGGCATTTTTTTGAAAATTTGCGAAAATTATTTTATTAATATTTTTTAATTCAAAGAATTAGTCCATATTAAAAATTTTTAATGCAAAAGAAAAAACGTTGGCAGTCAAATAAAGTAAAAAGTTTTATTTCTATTAGATTAATCCCGCTAAAGTGTTTAATATCATTCCAGAAGACACAAGAATAATAATTAATAATAGCTGCAGTTTATTTTTAGATTTAAAGAACAACACTGTTGCTAAAGATACAATAACAAAGTCTAACCCCACAATAACATTAACAATCGCTGGTATAGAGTTAGCGTAAGAGAATGCTGTATATTTCGCCACTACTGTTAAAGCGTTAAATACCGCTCCAATGAAAATAAATAAAATCACCTTCCATTTAATAGTGACTACTTCTTTAATTGATTTAGTAAATAAGGAAGTTATAAGCATTACTACAAATAGAATTGAAGTTTGATGAAAAGAAACTACGTCAGAAGGTAAATCGCTTAACTTTGTTTTTACAATTAATAAAACAAAGGCAAAAGCAATAACAGACACTAACGCAAACATCACCCAAAGTAATTTCGCCTTAGGATTTATTTTTTTATTGAAAACGGTATAAATAAGGGCCACTAATAGCAAAGCCAAACCAACAAAATATAAAGCAACATTAGTTGGCTTACCACCATTAGTAACTAATGCGTAAGTAAAAATAATAAATAAAGAATTCGCAAAGAATAATGTTCCCGCACTAGTAAATGGAGCGAAAGCTTCTAAGTGAGATCTTTTAATAGCAAGAAAATAAAATAGCCAGTCTACCGTCATTAAAACACCTACTAAAGAGAGCCAAAGCCACTGTTCTTTAGACAAACTATATAAAGTAGGAACATGACCAAGAGCTAAGCAAATAAAGAAACAGGCGATAACCATAAAAAACGATTTAAGAACCGCATTAGTGATCGCTGAAGCCTTGTTAGCGCCAAGCTTATTAAAAATGGTATTGCCACTAGAGGCAAGTAAAGCTAGAAAAGCAAATAAAATATATTCCACGACTATTAGAATACTCTTTTCTATAGAAAAATAATAATTAAATTCTACGAATTCACCGGTCTCTTTATCATATAGTTAGTCACAAAAATATCACAAGAAAAGACCTCCAAGGAGGCCTAATCTACACTGAAAACTTTATATCCGATTTTGAATAAGTGACTTTGGATAACAGCGTCTATATTATAAAGACCACTCATGGCCGCAGCTATTACATTTATAAGTACTGCATCCACTTATTTGATAATCTGACTTTTTTCTAAAATCTTTTGAACCGCAGTTTGGGCATTTCATGCTTGAGAGACATCCTCCACCACTAACAGCTTCAATTTGTTCACTAGTGAGTTCAACGCCTTCTTCTTTTGCGAGTTTTAATAATTCGTCATGGCTTTTACATGCTTTAGCTTTAGCGATTTGTTCTTCGCTTAAACCTTTTAATAATTCTTTTTTCATAATCTTCTCCTAGATAATAAGCGTTTAATACTAACCTTGTCTCCAAGTTTTTCCGCATTTTGGACAAGTTATTTCATTACCATCCTTATCAAATTTGCCGTTATAGCCACAAAATGGGCAATCAAAAGGATTGAGTTTATCTCCAATATTTGAAACAACGCTGCAGGCTCCTCCACCACTAACAACTTCTAATTGTTCACTAGTGAGTTCAACGCCTTCTTCTTTTGCTAACGCTAAGAGTTCTTCATGGCTTTTACAGGCTTTTACTTTAGCAATTTGTTCTTCGGTTAAACCTTTTAATAGTTCTTTTTTCATGTTCGAGGTTCTCCTTTGTTATCAACATATTAGCACAGCGTTTGTCACAAATGTGCCACAAATAAATATACACTAGACGATCACACTAAGAGGTTTTTATGCTCTATTTTTCTAGATATCGATCAAACTCGTATTCGAATAGATACATCTGCTGGTTATTAGGACTATATCTACAAAATAAGACAAGTGGAACAAGGATGAACATCCAATAATTATTTCCTAAGCCAAGATATATAGCCCGTTGATTATACATAAACGCTAGGCTGACACAGGCTACTAAAATAATTAAGCCCGCACATATAAGATTTTGAATTAAATAATATCGATGTCCATGGAAGAAAAATTGTGAATTATGAACGCCGTATTTTCTTTCATAAAATAGTCTAAGGAAAAAGATAATATACATATAGAAAACACTAACGACGGAAAGAAGTAAGAATGAATTTGGAATCCAGAATTTAAGAAGGATATTTTGTTCTACTCCATATACCATCACATAACGGTTTGAGAAATAATAAATAACAATTAATCCCGCAAGCGGAATTAAAGAAAGTGAATGCCAAATAACTCGCCAATATTTTTTCTTCTTGGTAAGGAAAGTAGGCACAAAAAGCAAGAATAGCAAAATTATATAATTAATCGCCACTACTTGGAAAACGTTACCAGGAATATATTTAAACATAATGCCTGTTAAATCATATCCCCACGCTGTAGTAATCGCTAAAAA
>Ga0256407_10007512_pt1 | contig 16369 bp, 10 predicted proteins | sample RumenRJG_04DNA_FD_193489 | JGI IMG/M metagenome (GOLD analysis project Ga0256407, IMG submission 193489) | Bovine rumen microbial communities from Lethbridge, Alberta, Canada - RJG_04 | ecosystem: Host-associated > Mammals > Digestive system > Stomach > Rumen | place: Canada: Alberta...
TTCCTATATTTGTTGTATAAAAAAATGTTATTATAAATTTGGTAAGAAAAATTGATTTTTTAATAATAAATTTTTCTACATAAATATTTTTATTTTAATCTGAATATTTTACAACTTAAAAAAAAAAATTAAAAATTAAAATATAAAATGGTTAAAATAATAAACAATTTTATTTAATGTGCAAAATGATTTTATATTTATGTATAAAATAATTTGAATTTTTTATAGATTAATATATATTAAAATATTGCAAAAATTTTAGAATATTTATTTAATAATAAATTATAAAAAATTGAATATTAAAATAATCATAATTATTATTTTTTTACCATAATAAACTTTCAAACAAATATTTTTGAAATTAGAAATATTTCATATAAATTTTTTATTTTCTTTTGTATATAATAAATATTAAAATTTAATAATAGGCTTCTTCATTATTAAAATTATAATGAGTATTTTTAGTAAAAAAAATTTTAATTTTTTTGATTTAAAAAATATATATAGGAGTTTTATGTTAAATTTCAAATAATAAAAATATTAATTAAATTATTTATTTAAAGAAAATCTTTTGAAAAATTATAATTTTATCATATATAAATAATCAATTAATAAAATAAATTTAAAAAATGAGGATTTTTGTTTTATTAGGATTTTTCTATTTATTTATATCATCTTATGAAAAAAAAGTTAGTGAATGTACTATGGATTTATCTAATGAAATGACGTCTTGTCATAAATTATCTCGTGATCCAATAAAAATCTACAAATGTATTATCAAATATCAACAAAAATATATTTCTTGTCTTGAAAAAGCTCCTGATTATCCAAAAATAAATAACTAAAAATTTAAGTTTTAAATTAGATTTAATATTTAAAATTTTTATTATTTTATTTTTGTTTTTTATTTTTTGATTTCATTTTGATTTTTTTAATAAATATGATTATTAATTTAGATATAAATTTTTTTAATTCTTTTTAATTTTATTTTATTATCATATTAAGGTTTTTATGATATCTTTATATGAGTTTATATTAAATAATTATTAAAATCGAATGTTTTATCTTCAGTTACTTTCTGAAATCTAAAAAAAATTATAAAATAAATATTAATATATATTAAATTGAATATAGTTGGTTAAGTATTAATCATAGAAATTTTGTATTAGAGTTATTTAATTTAGAAAAATAAAATGTTAATTATAAAAATAATTAAAATATTTAAATTTTTGTTAATAGTTGTGTCTAAAATATTTAATGTTCAGAATAAATACATGAAATAATTTTACAATTAATTTTAAATTGTAAAAAAAGTAAAATTTATGAATTTTAGATAATTTATTATATTTAAAAAAATATTTATTATAAAAAATATATATAATAAAAATTTAATGTCAAATGATTTATTTGATTCAAAAATTAATAAGCATAATGAACAAAAGAAAAATAAGATGGTTACTAGTGAAGGATTAGAAAAAATTGGTGCAGGAAATCAATTTATATGTTGGATATCAAACTATAATATTAAAGAATTAAAAAATGATAATAAAGATTTAAAAGAAAATGAATCAAATGAAATGAATAAAGAATTAAATTATAATAGACAAGAGGAAGAAAATGAAATTTATTTTCAGGGTAATTCATTTTCACAATTATTTCTTGAAAACGATATCGATTTTTCAATTAATAAATCTTGCTACTTTAAGAATGATATTTTTTCATTGGTTAAATTAAATTTACATGATTATTCTATTAAAAATGATAATGAATTATATTTATTGAAAGAAAATAAGGAACCTTTTTTCAAAAATTATATTCCTATTCAAATTTCAACTTTTAAAAATTCTGTCGCAATATTATTAAAAAGTAAAGATGAAGAAATAAATTTTCAATTTTTAGAATTTAAAAATTATTTTAATGAAATTATAACAAATTTAAAAGGGAAAAAAGAGACCTTTCAATCATATTTTTTGTCAAATTTACCAAATAGATTTTTAAAAATAATAGATCCATCAAGTAATAAAAAACTTGATAAATATTTTTCATATGAAATATCTATTTCAGATTTTACCGAAAAATTAACAGATTTAATGGGACATAAAGAAAAAAATCAAGATAATTTAATAAAAAATTTAAAAGATGCTTCAATAATTAATGATAATAAAATTAATTTATTAAAATTTTACAAAATTTTATATTCTCTTGATACAATAAATGAAACTAAATTAATAATTTTAGGGGATTTTGTTCGTCAATATTATAAACATTTAACTTCAGTTGAAGATAAAAAAAAATTTAAAGATTTATATAATAATACTTTATGTTTCGAATTACCTGAAGTTTTACTTCCCTTACAACAAATATCAATTGGAATAAATCATTTATTATTATTAACAATTGAAGGAGAAGTATATACAATAGGAGATGGTTCAAAAGGAGCAACTGGAATTAGAAATCGAAAATATACTACAATTCCTTGTAAAGTTGAATTTCCATTTAAAAACATAACAATATTAAAAATAGCAGCTGGTGCAAGACATAGTCTTTCCCTTGATACAAATAATACAATTTATTCATGGGGTTGTGGTGCTTGTGGTTGTTTAGGTCTGAATTCAACGAATGATTCTTTTGAACCTAAAGAAATTATTTTTAATGCAACTATTGCAAAAGTAAGACAATTAGAAGCTAGTGAAAATTATAGTGCTTGTTTATGTGAAGATGGTAATTTATATACATGGGGAAATCCTCAATTTGGTAGATTAGGACATGGTGAAGGGATTAATACTAAGATTCCTCAACAAGTTGGTGATTCATCCAAGAAGAATAAAACTGATAAATTTAATAAAAATATTAAACTGATTAAAGCTGGGTATTTTACTATGCTTGTTGTTACTATGAATAATGAAATTTTTGGTTTTGGATTACAAACGCTTATACCTGTTTTTGGAGATAATGATGTAAAGAATAGAGATATAGTAAATTATAAGAGGAATAGTGATGATGATTTTTATGTTGAAAAAACAAATGGAAAAATCTATAGTTTTAAAATTTTATACAAAGGATTAAATAAAAAAAATGATAAAAATAAAAAAAATAAAGATATTATAGGATTATTTGTTGGAAATTTATTTTATGGATTTGTAACAAAAGAAAGAGAAAAAGAAGTTAGATTTTATAAAGGTGGTGAATATGAAATACAAAATGAAATAAATATTCATTTAAAAAATTTATTAGGTTTATTAAAAATGCAATCAGATAATTTAAATAATAGTTATCATAGTATTAATTCAAAAGAAGAAAATGAAATAAAAGAAATATTAAATGGCTATATTTTGAATGGATATACTTTTCAAAATAATAATCAAAACAAAAAAGAAAAAAAAATAAAAAAAATAGTATGTTCTGAGAATAATAGTGCAATATTATCTAACACAGGTGATTTATATGTATTTGGTTCATATATTTACCAAGTTGCACCTCAACTATTAGAAAATTGTTTTAGAAGTATTCAACCAAGAGGAAAAAAAATAATTTCAGTGGCATTGGGTGCCAATCATATTATCATGATAACATCAGGAAAAGAGGTTTATAGCGCAGGTAGAAATTCAGAAGGTCAACTTGGTTTAGGATTTACAAGTAAAAATGTAGATATTTCAAATCCAAAACAAATTGAAGGTTTAAATTATTCAAATGCAAGAAAATGTTATGCAAGTGAAAATTATTCTGTTGTAATTACAATGGGTTCATCGACTAAAGTCTGGGTTTTTGGTGATATTCCTTTTTTACAAAATTCTTCTCATATTAATTATCAATTGGAACTTAAAGAAATGAATTGGGGTGAAATTGAAAGAATGGCATGTGCATCTAATCATATTCTTTTATTAAAAAAAGATGAACATAATTTATACACAATTATGTCAGTTGGTAATGGTATGTATGGAAAATTAGGAGATGGTGATTTAAAAGGAAAAAATCATTATGAACCTATCAATGTTGATTTACCAAATATTAAAGAAATTAAAAATGATAAAGATGTAAAATTAAGTTGTGGAAAATATACAAGTGCAGTTTTGGTAAAAGCTAATTTAGTTAAAGGAGAAGAAGAAGATAATAACTCATATAAATTATATATGTGGGGTCTTTGCCACCATGATTTTTTTGTTAATGTTAAAGATGTTCAAAGTAATCATACTTTTGAAGAACCTTTTCCAATTGAAAGTACAATTCCTGTAATTAAACCTACAATAATTAATACTATAAGTGCAGAAAATATGGCAATTGGAGAAGGAATTAATTATTTTATTTCCAGTGGATATTTAAAAAGTTATGGTAAGTTTATAGGTATTAAAGGGAAAAAAATAAAAATTGATAGTGCAATTATTAAGTTTGAAAAAGTTGCTGTAGGTTTAAATCATGCAATGGCAATTTCAAATGAAAATAAATTATATGCCTGGGGAAGCGATGTTATGAATAAATTAGGATTTGAAATTAATTTAAAATATGAAGATAAAATTAATAATGGGAATAATAATTTTGAATTTGATAATGAAAAATTTTTTGAAGAGCAACCAAGAAGTGTTGATAAATTAAATGAATTATTTCAAAATGAAAATGAAGAAAATAAAATTCAAAATGAAAAAAAAAATATAGATATTATTTTGAATGAAATTGAAAATAATAATTCATCAACAATAGTTAATTTATATAAATCAATTTTACCAAATAATAATTTAAATAAAGAAAATGAAACTCATATTAATATTCCAACAACTGATGATAATCATAATGAAAATATTGAAGTTGAAAAAAATAATTATTCTGATTCACTAAAATCAGAAGAAGATGAAATTTCAGAACAAGAAGAGGAAGAATTTGAAGATGATACTATATATGCAACAGCAAGAAAAATAGTAAAAAATAAAGATTATGAAATTTTAATAAGTGAATTAAAAGTCTCTGAATATAATTTATCAATAGAATTAAGACGCATATTAGAAAAATATAAAAATCTTGTTGACAAAAAAAATGATGCTAAACTAAAAAAAAATGCAATAAAAAATATGTTTTATTTTAAATTTTCTGAAAATCCTTTTAATGTTGAATTTAAAAATTCTGACAAAAATTATAAAAAATTTCCTTCACAATTTATAAGATATAGGAAAAATTATAAAGCATTATTAAGTGCTTTACATACACATCCATGTTATTTATTAAGAATATATGAATACAATTTAATGAATGATAAAAAATTATATAAAGTAATAAAGCAAATATTTAAATCAATGAGAAATGATGAATATACTCAGTTACTTTTTATAACATTATGTAAAGGAATTTTAGAAATAGATTTAAAAAAATTAAAAATCACTTCAATAGATAAATATCAAATTTTTTTAAAAAAAAATGACAATTCAAATTTAGAATTAACTTTATTTGGAAAAGTTTGTAGATTTTTATTTAAAAATGATAGTGAATTTATTAAAAGGCATCAAATTGCTGTAATGTGTATTGTTTCAAATATATATTCTTCAACTACTTCTCATGCAGATTGTGGTGAAGATTTATTATTATTAAGAAATCCAAATGATAAAAATAATGATGAAAAAATAGAATTAACAAATTATGAGAGGAATAATAGGATTGGAAAAATTATGAAACAATTTAATATTTTTTCAAAAGATATTTTGGAGGGAAAATTAATTGATGGAAATAATGTATTTTTACTTGATCATTTAGGAGATTATAAACCATTATTTAAATTAACAGAAATGACAAAATTATTAATAAAAGAAATTATTTCAGTTTTTGAAAGAATTACCCAAGAAACTGATAAAATTTATGAATGGATAAGTAAAAAATTTGGTTGTATAGTATTTAATCCAATGATTAAAATATTAGAGAATCCTTTAAAAAAATTAGCTTTAAATGCAAATTTAACTGCTGAAAAAAGTTTATATAATAAGTTTATGGAAGTTTCAAAAGATAATTTCTATAGTGTTGCATATACATTTAAATATATCTTAACATATATAGCAATTGTGACTGATGAAACAAGATTACCTGATAATGAAATAAATAAACAAATTGAAAAGGAATATAATAATGATTCTAAAAAAGGTTCATCAATTATTCATAATTTACAAAAATTAATAAAATATGGAAAAATTGAACCAGATGAAAATAAAGAAGATAAAAAAGAAGATAAAAAAGATGAAATTAATAATGAACCATATCGTTTTGAATTAAAATTTTTAAAAGAATTTTTTAGGCATTCATTAAATGATTCAAATTATGTTATTAATTTTTCTTTAAGTTTACTCAAAGATTTATATTTATTAATAGTCAATAATAAAGATAAAATTAAATTAATAAATCAAAAATCTGATGTTATAGAAGAAATTCTTCAACATGATGGTTGTTTAGAATCAGGAGGATTAGAAAATTGTCCAGTTGCTGAAGAAGACAAAATGATTCAATTTAAATTGAAAACAAAATCTTTATGTCTTAAACCTGTATTAAATGTGATGAGATGTAGAAATTGTAATTGTATATTATTAAATGATTATATATTAGGAAATGAAACTTCATTTTTTACTAAATTTGAATTTATAAATGAAAATTCAGCAAAAGGAAAATATATTCAATTACTTAGAAAATTAAAAAAAATAGATGTAAAAAATGATAAAATAAATATATTTTTAAAACTTCAATATGAATCTAAAACACCTGATTATCAATTTAACGAATTATTAAAACAATTATTTATATTAATGGCAGTTGATTTAAAAGAGGATTTATCAATAACAGAAGATATAATAAATGATGAAAAAAAATTATTTCAAACAATGTTTACTCAAAATACATCAAATATAGCTATGAAAAGATATAGCAAAGAAATTGTTGAATCAAAAAAAAATATGGAATTTCAAAAAAATTATTATGCAAAATTATTTATAACTTTAGAAAAAATAGAAAAAGAATATGATGATAAAATTAAATTTACAGAATTAAAGAAGAAATTTAATGATAAATATAATAATGATGAAGATGAGAAAGAAAAATCAAATTTAGGATTTTTCTTAAATGATATATATGAAAAAGTTGAAACTGGAATTATGAGAGGATATGGAAATAGTGAAATTAAAGATATAAAAAATACTCTTTTATTAAATTGTAAACTTGTAAAGGTTTTAAATTATAATGATAGTTTACCAAGAAGTGAAGCAATAGTAGAAAAATTACCTCAATCAATGAAAAAGAAAATTCAACCAGCAAGAGATTTTTCAGTTTCAAAATTACTTAAAAATGATACAATTATAGAATTTGTTAATTATCAAGAGGTTTATTCTAATCCAGATAATTATGTTTTAAATATTTTAAAAAATGAAAAATTTGAGTTTATTTTAACTTTATTACAATTTTCTTCTGGAAAATCAAGTTCATTTACTTGTGGTTCAAATAATAAAAGTTCTAATGACGCTAAAAAATTAAAGCAAATTAAAATTGATAATAAAACTCTTTCAACAATTATTAAATATGCAAATAAAGAAAATAAAAATGATAAAAAGTTGATACAAAAATTCAATATTCAAAGTTTTATTGTTGTTGATGCTAAAAAATTTATTAAAATACTTAAAAAAATATTTAATATTGGATTTTATTAAATTTTTTTGAAAGATATTGATTTACAAAATATTAACTTTTTTGAATAATTATTTTTCTAAATATATTTATTATAATTTATTATTAATTTATTTTTTTTTTGTATTTTTCTTTATTGTTCACATTTTTATGAACATTTGTTTCTATTTTAGGTTTATTTTCCAAAAAATTAAAATTAAAAAATCTATTAGGTACAGCTATAATATATTTTTTATAGAATTCTTTAGGAAAAAAATATCTATCATCACCAATTCCTTCAATATACATACATAAACAAAATAAACAAAAATAAACAATTCTTCCAAGGTCCCATTTTGTATTAATAGAAAAAATTAAAATCATAATCCCAGCTCTAAATGGGTTTCTAACTTTAAAATAAATACCTTCACCATATGCATATTCACTTGGCATTGGAATATCCTCACCTGAAATTAACTTTTTAAAAAGAAAAATATTTAATTCATCATTTAAATATAAATTATAATATAAAGAACTTATTATTAGATATAAAGAATAAGTTATAGGTAAAAAAAACCAAATTGTTCTTACATATTCACTAAGGTCTAATTTAGGGTAAATATTTAAATGAGCAAAATTCATTGGTTGATATAACATATGAGTCATTGATATAGTAAAGCAAGATAAAAATTTACTAAATATTTTAGGATAATATATTAAATCCTCGTTTGCCCTTTTAATAAAAATTTTTACCATATCTTTATTTGTTATTATTGCTTCTTGAAATAACATTACTGATAATATTATAATATCAATTATTAAAGAATAAGTATAATTTTGATTACAATCATAAATTGTACATAAGGAAAAATGAAAATTTTTACTAAGCCTTGTTAACCCAATAATATCAATATTATATTGTGAATTATCAATATTAAAATTGAAAAATATTAATAATTGAAAAATATATGCACATATTGTTATTATAATGAAAAAACAAAGAAAAAACCTATTTAAATATGAATAATCCATTTTTATTAATTTTTTTGACGTCAATTATTTTTTATTAAATAATAAAATTAAATTAGATATTAAATTATTAATAATTATATTTTATTTATAATATTTAAAACTAATTGAATTAGTTTAATTTTTAAAAGATATATTTATCAATTTAATTATTTTAATTTTTTTTATTTAGAAAAATTCATTTTTTACTTAATAAAATTTTAAATACTCTTCTTTTCAATATTTTAAATTATTTATATTTTCATTTTATAGTTTTTTTATTATTTTGTTTTTAAAAAGATCTTTTATATTTATAATATAATCATTTAATGAGATTTCAATTCTTTTACTATTATAAAAATACTTTATTTGATAAAATAAATAGAAAATTCTAATTTGTTTTTCACTTTAATTATTCTTCATTATAATTTTTTAAATTCAAAAAATATTAAAAAAACATATATAATTAAAACCATTATATCTTAATTCTTTTCATTTGAATTACTTTTAAATTTAATGCTTAATTATTAATATTTTTATGGGGATTTTATATTAATAGTAGAAACTTTTAATACCAATGTAATTTGATAACTATTATTTTTCTTCTATTATTAATTGGTTTATAATTATCTTTAAAAATTTTTGTGTTTTTTTTTGATTTTTGGAAGTTGTTTATTCATTATTTTTGATTGAAAAATATTTTGATGAATGTATTTTTTTGTTTTAATTTATATTCATATATAATGAATTTGTTTTATGATGCTGTTTTAATATTTTTTTGGTATTTAAAAAGAAATATCATTCACTATATTATTTAATGATGAACTTTAATTAATATGATATTCTATATGTATAAATTTATTTTTTTGTTTTATTAAATGTTTTTTTTTGCTTAATTTGACTTTTGATTTTTATATTATATTTTGTATTTTGAACAATTTGAATTTGTTGTTTAGATGTTTTGCTTTATTATTGCATTTGAATTTTGATGATTGATGTTTATATGGAAATTTTAGAATTACCTCTTTGACTTTGTGTTATTTTAAGAACAATTTTTTTATAATTTTCTTTTTAAATCATTGACATCAATTAATTTTTCTTCTAATTTCCCTTCAATAATTGTTTTTTCTTTTTCAATTATTTCAATTGCTTTTTTTAAATTTGAATTTTCTCTTCTTAAAATCAATTATATTTTATTTTTTTATTTCATCTTTTTAAATTCTATTTCCATTTCTTCAAAAGATTTAATTTTATTCTCTAGGGTTTCTCTTGAATTTTTATTGAATTGATTTCTTATATAAAAAGTTATTTGGCTTAGTAAATTCTTTAATCGTGATTCATTTTATAATCTTTCATATCTAAAATCATTTTATTTGATATATTGCATCATTAATTTTTAATTTTTTATTTAAAAAATGTAATATTCATTCCTTGATTAAATTAATTAAAGTTGAAAATTCAATATTTGAAATATTTTCCACTCTCTTCTCTTTTTTTATTTCTTTTTTATTTATATTAATTCATTCCTAAAATCTGAATATATTTATATAATTGTTCTAAATTTAGAAATTTTTTTATTGAAAAATTTCTCTATTTGATTTATTCTTTTAAATTTTTTAATTTAATTTATTAATCATATAATTTTTTTAAAATATTTATTCTTATTTGATAAAAAAATTTTGAAAAATAAATATTAATTTTATTAATTAAATATTTATATAATAATTGTGTATTTAATATAAAAAATATTTATATTCTGATTTAATTAATCAATAAAATTTCTTTATCTCTTCATATTTTATTCTATTTATCAACTATCAAAGGATTTATAACTACTACTATCACTAAAGTCATTTTCAGGATAAAAATCATTAATATATTGATAGCATTCCCAAATATAAATATAACCATCAGTTCCAACGGTTAATATATTTTTATATTTTATTCCCCTTAATTGATTATTCATATTTCTTTCTTGCATATCCCAATCATAACTTTTAATCATTTTCTTAATATCACATTTCAATCCTTTATAATATGAAAATATTTTATCCGAATCAATATCTATTATCATTAATTCATTTCCTGCAGTAGTAAAAATTAAATGATTATTAGAAATCATTAGAAAATTATCACAATTATAAAAATCACCAACAATACATTTTACCATATTATATTCTTTATCATAAAATCTAATTTTATTATCATATGCCCCACAACAAAAACCAAAATTAGTACCCAATAAGCAAGTACTGCTAAAATAATTATTAAATATTATTATTATATTACATGTGTGAATTTCCCATACTATAAAACATTTATCAATAGCCATTGAGATAATAATATTTTTATAATTCCCTACATATTGAATAGTGGTAATACTATCTCTATGTCCTTCAAAATATTTTATTACTGATTCTTCTAAAACATTCCACATTCTTAAAATTTTATCTTTTCCACCTGTTATTATTTTTAAATTAGGTTGATTTAAATATTCTTCTCCTAAAATTAAAATTGTTGTAATTTCACCAATATGATCTCTTAAAGTTTGTGTTAAATCTAAATAATTTGAATTTAAATCATATATTTTTATATATATTCCTTCCGCACTCAATAAATATCTTGTTTGATATTGTAAAAGGACTAAAGGAGGATGCAGTAAATTTACTTTTGAAAAAATACATTCAAAATTTTCTTTCCATAATTTTATTTTTCCATCTTTAGCTCCAGTTGCATAGCAAATTTTTCTTAAATTAAAATTTATTGAACATATTGAGGTAATCTCTTTTTGATGTAGCAGTATACTTTTAGAATATCTAAAATAATCACAATTTATATAATTACTATAATCAATTTCTTCAACACATTTTTTTTCTGTAGAATCTAAATAAGTTTTATGTCTTTGAAATTCACTATAAATAATATCTTTAATTGAGTAATTATAATATTTATTTATTTGAAATGGCAAATATGGTTTATTTTTAAAAGAACAATATAAATCTGATGTATTAAATTGACTTATCTTTTTAGGTTCATTAGATGTATTAGAAAATTCAAAATGTTTTCTATAATTATCATTCAATCTAGGATATAAAAAAGATTTATAATTATTTATTTGTGGATATTTATTAATATAATACCTATGTTTATCATGATATAAATTTGGTTCAATTGAATTATAAATATTTCTTTTTGTTTTATTTGTTGTTTTTTTTTGATTTCCATTATTTTCATCTTCTGATGAATAGAAACTTATTTCAATTATTTTACTATCATTATCTTCAATATTATTATATTCATCATTTATTTGATTGAAAGGTATATTCCAATTATAATAATCTTCTATATTATTTTCATAAATATTATTATTTTTGCCAAAATTTTCCCATTTATTTATCATAAATTTTTGTTTATAATTCATACCATTAATATTGTATTTTTTATTCAATATTTGTTTTTCATAATTATGGTTATCCCTAATTTTATTATTTATATTTTCTTTATTTTTATAATTTATTATTTTTCTATTTTTATATATCTTTGAAAATGTATCATTTAAATATCCTTTTGTTTTATACTTATCATAACTATATTGTCTATTTCTTTTATTATAATAATTAAAATTTATTTTTGTATTGTTTTTATTATAGCTATTACTTCTTTTTTTATTTTTTTTTTTTCCTATACTACTTATTTTTTTTGTTTTCATTTTTTTTTGTTTATTAATTTTTTGTCCATTATTTTTATAATTATTGATTAATTCTCTATCTTTTAATTTAACTTCATGTTCAGATAAAGTTTCTGTGTATTCATTCATATAACTCATATGTCTACTAACACCTGTTCCCATATTTTAAATTTAATTACAAAAAATAATGATTTATTTTTATAAATAAATTAATAAATTTTATGATTTATTTATATAAATTACATATGAAGCTCTTATGTTATAATAATAATTTAAATATAATATAATATTTTATATAAACCAAATTTTAAAAAATAATTAAGATAAAAATAGAAACGAATAAAATAAAATTAGTAAAGATAATATAGTAAGAAAGCAAATAATATTATATGGAAAAAATTAATAAATATTTTGAATTAATATTTTAAAATGCTGAAATAAAAAAATAAGACTTTATTAAATAAAGTTGAAAAAGTATTAAATAATAAAAAATGGAAGAAAAGGAAGAGGAATTACAAGAAAGATTAGAAGAATATTATAAAAAAATAAAGGAAAGGAAAAAAAGGAAAAAACAATAAAAAAATACAAGATATAAATATTTTTATAAAAAACAAGATAAAAAACATGAGAAAATGAGAAAAGAATATTTTAAATTAAATAAATAATTATATTATTATTTAAATATAATATCAAAAAAATAAAATATAATAATTATTTATTATTTAAAAAAAATATCCTCGTTCAAGTTCCAATCATAGTTTTAAACTTTAATACAAATAGAGAAACAGGAAGAAAAGCACAATTATCAAATATTTAAGCGGGAAAAGCAGTATCAGACATAGTTAGTAACACATTAGGTCCAAAAGCAATGTTCCAAATGATATTAGATCCTTTAGGAGGAATAGTAATGACAAATGATGGAAATGCAATATTAAGAGAAATAGACGTTGTTCATCCTGCAGAGAAATCAATGATTGAACTTTCTAGAGCTCAAGATGAAGAAATTGGAGATGGAACAACAAGTGTAATAATTATAACAGGAGAAATGTTAAATGTTTCTGAAGATGGCAAAAGTTGTTGATATAAAAAATCAAGATGAAGTTAGTACTATTGTTAAATGCTGTTTGGCTAAAAAATTCGCAAGTAAATGGGATAATTTAGTAAGTGAATGTGAAATTTAGATGGAGTAATGTTTAATAAAGATATAATTCATCCACAAATGAGAAGAAAAGTAGAAAATCCAAGAGTTATTTTATTAGATTATATAAAAAAGGAGAATAGCAAACAAATATTGAATTTACAAAAGACACATGATTTTTCAGCAACATTAGAAGAAGAAAGAAAAGAAGTAAAAGCACTTTGTGATCAATTAATAGAACTTAAACCTGACGTTGTAGTTACTGAAAAAGAAACATCTGATTTAGCAACACATTATCTTCAAAATGTAAATGTAAGTGTAATTCGACTTTTGACAAAAACAGATAACAATCTTTTAGCAAAAGTAATAGGAGCAGTTATTGAAAATAGACTAGAAGAGTTACAAGAAAGCGATGTAGGTACTATTTGAAATAAAAAAAATAGGAGATGAATATTATTCATATTTTATAAAAAGCAAAGAACCAAAAGCAGTCCAATATTATTAAGAGAAGCAAGTAAAGATGTTTTATATGGAATAAATAGAAATTTAGATGATATAATGACTGTTACAAGAAATATTTTATATGAACCAAAATTAGTTCCTGGAGTAGGAGCTTTGAAATGGAAATAGCTGCTCAAATAAAAGAAAAAGAAAAGAGCATTGAAGGATTAGTTCAATTACCTTATTTAGCTATTGCAAAAACTTTAGAAGTTATTCCTAGAACTTTAGCTCAAAATTGTGGGGCTGATGTTATGAAAATTTTAACTAATTTAAGAAATAAAAATGAAAATCAAGAAGATAAAGAAAAAGTATTTTATGGAATCGATGGAAATAAAGGAAAAATGGGAAATATGAATTAACTTAATATTTTGAATACTTTAGTTGTTAAAAAACAATTGTTAAAAACAAATATTGAATCTGCATGTTTGATATTAAGAATTAATGATATTGTTTCGGGTCTTAATGAGAACAAAAATCTTCAGCTTTTCAAACTCAAGAAGAACCTGATCAAGAACACTTGGAGATGTAAGAGAGATGGTTAAATTTTAATAATAAATATAATAAATAATAATTTTAATAAATTAATGAATACAATATTAGTATAAAAATAATTTGATATTTCTTTAATAATTATTTTAAATTTGATTTTATTTAATTTTTTTCTAATTGGAGATTGGGCCCAATCCCCAATACCCATGTAAAATAATTTTTCAAATATATAAAAATAATTGAATATATAATTTTATAAATAATATATTTAATTAAATGTTTTATTTTATTTTAAATAAAATTAAAAAATCTTTCATTACAAATTCAGATTTATAAAAATATGTTGTAATATGAGTCAATTAATATTATTTTATCTTAATTATTATAATGATAAATATATATATTTATAGATATTATTTTTTTAATCCATGTAATTTACTTCTTTTGTTGAATAATTTCTTTTTTTATCATATTTAAAAAGTTTCCCATACCATCTTTTTCCATTTTTATATTCACCTTCAAATACTAATTTTCTATTTTTATCATATTCTTTTCTTTTTTCATTTTTTCTCCATTTAATTGCACCTTCATATTATAAATTAAATAAACATTTATCATCTTCTTTTATTTTACCATTTATTTTTCATTCAATATTTTACCTTCAATTATTAAAATTTTATTTTTATATAATTCTTTTGTTTTTCCATTCCATTCTTCTCTATTTTTAAATTCTCCATTCAAATATTAATTTACCATTTTTATTATATTCTTTTCCAAAACTATTTATTTCTTCATTTAAATATTTCTCCATTCAAATAATAATTTTCCATTTTCATATTTTTTTCCTTTTCATTTCTTTTTCCAATTTTATATTCTCCTTCAAAAAGAATTTTTTCTTCATAATCATATTCTTTTCCTTTTCCATATCTTTTTTTCTTTTAAATATTCACCTTCAAATCTTAATTTACTATTTAAAATATAATATTCTTTTATAGTACCATTCCATTTACATCCATTCAAATATAAAATTTATGGTGTGAGAGTTTGTTTACCATTTATTATTTTTATTTTAATGTATTATTTTGGAAGTCAATCTAATTTTATGATAATTTTATGTATTTATGCTTATAGATTTACCATTTATGCTCCAGTTATATTTTAAAAACTTTTAAAAAAATTAAAAAGATATAAAAACGGATAAAGAAAATGAATTATATAATATTTTTACAAGATTATTCAAACTTAATAAAAGAATATGAAAGTATAAGAGGAGGTGAATTATAAAATGAATATAAATAGAATTAATTATATAAATAATAATATTTCATATTAAATATAAAAAAATAAAAAATATTATTTTTAAATTCAATTAAAATCAACTAAAATGAAAATGTATAGTAATGATGGTTTACGAAGAGATTCATTATAATAGTGGAGGATTTTTAAATGAAGAATATTTAAAATTAATTAAAAAAAATTTCCAATTTTAGGTTTTTCAACAAAATTTCATTCATTAAGGCATTTACCTGCTCCTTTTTTATATATTAGAGATTGAAGGAAAAGATAAATATATTGCTTATAATAATGGTGGTTTAACAAAAGAGGAAAAAAATTGAAATATAATTTAAGAAATAATGATTATAATAATATTAAATAAAGATTCAAAAAATGTTTAATCAAGAGAAATAATAAAAATTTAATGTTAAAGAAAATAGAAAATGAAGTAATTAATAGATTATATGAAAATAATAGCCAAAAGAAATTAAATATTATTTTTAATTTAAAAAAAATGAAAGCTGCATAAATTATAATATTATTGATAATATATATAAAAGTAATAATTTATATAATAAAAAAATTCAAATAAATCAATTCAAAATTATAAAATATAAGAAGAAAAAAATCAATAAATTTATAATAAATTT
>Ga0256407_10007513_pt1 | contig 16369 bp, 14 predicted proteins | sample RumenRJG_04DNA_FD_193489 | JGI IMG/M metagenome (GOLD analysis project Ga0256407, IMG submission 193489) | Bovine rumen microbial communities from Lethbridge, Alberta, Canada - RJG_04 | ecosystem: Host-associated > Mammals > Digestive system > Stomach > Rumen | place: Canada: Alberta...
ATTATCACATCTGTATCCGCCAGCAGATAACGCTTGGGGATACACTGTCATACCCGCCACTGCTTGGCAACGGCCGCTCGCCTACATAAGACAACGGTCTTCTCTCTGATTTATAGAGGAAAGTTAAGAAAAAACACGCAAACGGCATAGACTTTTTGTATCTTTGCTACACTTATGAAAAAGGTCTTTTCAATCACATTGTCCGTATTATGCACCGTCTGGTGCGCGAGCGCCCAGTTTTTTAAAGTGGAATTCCAGCAGGTGCCGCCATCGGCTTCCCCCGGTTCACGGCAGGGAGCAGTCCTCATCGACGGCTGCATCTTCCAGTTTTTCGATGGTGCCAAGGCAGTTGACGTCTATTCTCTGACTACAAAAGAGCATCAGCAACGCATTCCTCTGGAGGGCAGAAAGACATGGCATTGCAACAACGCCTGCACCCGTACGGTGAAAGGAGAGAAATATCCTTTGATCTACGTCAGTCAGGAGAACCGGGCGGAACACTGCATCTGCGTGTTCAAAGTATCCGGTTCGCAGGGTGATTATTCGCTTACGCAGATACAGACGATAGAGTTGCCTGCTCCGGTGCAGATGGGTGTATGGTATCCCAATCTCGCGCTTGACGCGGATGCCGGATTTCTTTACATAACAGGCTATAGCAGAGAAAGTTGGAACGACGCACGCTTCGGAAACGGACTGCAGATGATCAGATTCGCCCTGCCGGAGCCCGATGAAAGCGTAGTCAAACTCGAAACGTCCGACATTCTAGACAGGAGGGTATACGCCTTTCGTCTCGCCACTCAGGGAGCTGTCGTAAGTCACGGAAAAATGTACCAGGCCTACGTCATTGGCGGAGATTCCGCTGTTGTCTGTTACGACCTTTCGAACGGAAGGGAAATCTGGGCCAGGGACCTGAAAGAAGCCGGCATCCCCAACGAGCCGGAATCCCTGTTTGTCTATGGATCAGACCTTTACTGCGTAGATGTCAAGGGAATAGTGTATGCCTCGTACGGAGCAGTGAACTGTACTCCCGGCCTCTGAGGCAGCCAGGAAAGTTCCTTCTTGCAGCGCAGAACCTCGGGCAGATTGATTTTCATGTCGACAGGCTCGGACGAGAAATTGCAGACGACCAGAGTGGCGTCTGCTTTTCTTTTTCTTGGCAGGCGCTTATAGCGCAGGAAGGCGAAATGCTTTTCGGGATCGAAACCATACAGTATGGAATTGCACCAGCAGAGGTCGTAAACCTCACCGTCCCGGAACTGGGGGAGCGAAAGCAGGGAAAGAAGCCGTCTGTATTCGGAAAGCAGAGCGGATTCTTCGGCGTCAAGGCCCTTTCCGCTGCGCACATAGCGGTGCAGATGCTCCAACTGTAGCGGACTGGTCCAATTGAAAATGGATGTCCTTCCTTCGGCGCCTTCAGCAGCGTCCGCGCCCACTTCCTGGCCGGCATATATCATGAAAGACGCGCCGTTGAAAAGCGCCCCGACCGCCAGGGCCGGGAAGGCCTTGCGGGCATCTCCGGCAAAAAAGGGAGACGCGAAGCGCTGCTCGTCGTGATTCTCCAGGAAATTCAGCATGTTGGGCTGGAGATCCTGCAGGGACTGCCAGTTGCGAGTGAGGTTGCGGGCGGAGGCTCCATTGCAGATAATCGCGCGTACATGGTCGTAAAACCCGGATTTGTCGTACAACAGGTCGAAGCCCAGCTCCTTTATGAAGCGACGGTAATTGTTCCTGTCGTACACTTCACCTATGAACAGCATCTCCGGATAAACCCTGCGCACCTCTGCGATCAGCCATTCAAGGAATTCCGGAGGCACCATCTCCACCATGTCGCAGCGGAATCCATCCACCCCCTTGCCTGCCCAGAACAAAATGATTTCCAGCATCTTGCGGTAAGTGTCGGGATGGGAGTAATCCACCTTCAGGGTATCGGTCCAGTCGTAGTCGCAGAAGTTGCATTTAGGCAGGTCCGGGCAGTCCGGACTGACATGATTGGGCACATAGTCGATTATGACCTTGAGTCCGGCTTTGTGAGTTCGGCCTACCAGCTTCTCGAACTCGTCCATGCGAGCCTCGGGCCTGTCTGCGAGATAAGGATTCACATCGTGGTAATCCTCTATGGAATAGGGGGATCCGGGGTCGCCCTTCACAAAGGGCTTTCCGCTTGCGTGGCGAATTACTCCGGTATACCATACAGCGGTGACATTCAAGGATTTAAGATAAGCGAACGCCTTCGCGTCCCATTCCGAGAATTTGCCTTTGCCCCAGATTCTTGGAAGGACCTGATATATTACTTCCATCTGCGCTTGAATTCAGAAACGGTAATGGCGGTTGCAACGGAAACGTTCAGCGATTCCGAACCTCCGCCGAAAGAGGGTATAGTGAGCCGGCAGTCACACTCGGCGGCAACCTCGCGGCTGATGCCGTTGGCTTCGTTGCCCATTACTATCAGGCCTTCACGGGGGAGTTCGGATGCGTAAATGTCGCTGCCGTCCAGGAAGGTGCCGAAGACGTGCAGGCCGGCAGCGCGGAATTCCTTGCATTTATCCACCATGTCGCAGTAAATCAGCTTCTTGCGGAAGATCGCTCCCATCGATGCCTGAACCACCTTCGGATTATAGACTTCGACGCTGTCGGGGGAGGCGAAGATGCAGTCAACGCCGAACCAGTCGGCGATGCGGAGTATGGTGCCCAGATTGCCGGGATCGCGCACGGAATCAAGGGCTATGCACAGACCTCCCGGAACATGCTCCGAAACGGCCGGCTTGCGGACCACGGCAATTACGGGGGATGGGGAACTCATGGTGCTTATGCGCTCCATCGTCTTTTCTCCGACTTCGTCCCTGCGTATTATCCTGACTATCCCGAAGCCGGACGCCTCCGCTTCGGCCACCAGTTTTTCACCTTCTACCAGGAAAAGCCCGGACTCGTCCCTGTATTTCTTTTCGCGCAGCGCACGGATCTGCTTCAACTCGTTGTTGCTGATAGTTTCCATCGCTGCAAAAATACATTCTAGGACAGACAAAAACAAATAATTGTTATATTTGTGAGAATATGAGAAAATCACTCCTGCTGGCCGCCATCTGCATCCTGTCCTTCTCCTGCAGCACCACACGCGTGTTGGAAGACGGGCAGTACCGGCTGGAGGAGAATACGGTCACCGTAAGCGGGGACCCGGAATTCAACAGCAGCGAAATCAGCAACTACATACGCCAGGGAGATGAGAGCGGCGGGCTGCTCGGTTTCAATCCCTTCCTCTACGTATACAACTGGTCCAGAAAAGACGGCCTCTTCCACAAACTCGGCACCCCGCCAATAGTTTATGACGAAGCCGCTGTAGGGACGTCCATCACGAATATCTCCAACCATCTGAAGTATCTTGGATACTATGATTCCAAGGTGGACACGGCGACGGTCCGTCACGACAAAAAGATCAGGGTCGACTATCTGGTACACCTGGGAGACAGATACCGTATCGAGGAAATAGTCTACGAGGTCCCCGATTACGCACCTTTCTCCGCCGATTTCAACGCGGACACGGCCAGGGTGTCGAAAGAACTCAGGGGAGCCTTCCTTTCGGAGCAGATGCTCGAGCAGGAAACAGTGCGTTCCGCTGCCAGGCTCAGGAACATGGGCTACTATTCCCTGAGCAGGAACAACTATTCTTTCGAGGCGGATACTCTCGGCGGGCATACCCTTCTGAAATACCGTATTCGTGAATTCGAACGCAGCCAGACCGAAGCCAGTGCGGTTCCTCTGAACAAGTATACCATAGGCAAGGTCTCGATCACCCTCCCGGAAGACCTGAAATTCCGCAAATCCGTGCTTGAAGGGCTGAATACCGTAAAACCCGGTAGTGTCTACAGCGAAAATACCGTCGCGGCCACCTACAACCGCCTTTCGGCACTGAAATTGTTCAGCGGCGTAGCGGTCGAGATGACTCAGGCCGACAGCAGTACGGTAGACTGCAGCATCAACCTTACGAGATCTCCCATGCAGGGCTTCAAGATAAACCTCGAGGGTTCCAGCAACTCCTCCGGACTGATGGGCATTTCTCCACAGCTGAGCTATTTCCACAAGAATATTTTCCATGGGGGAGAATGGCTCACGCTGGGTTTCAACGGTGATTTCCAGTTCAAGCTCAACGACGACACAAGGGCCACCGAATACGGAATTTCCGCCGGGGTGAGTTTTCCCCGTTTCCTCGGACTGCCCTACAGCATGTTCCGGCGGCCGGTCATTCCCAGGACAGAGTTCAATGTCGCTTTCAACCATCAGAACAGGCCGGAATACACCAGGAACATAGTATCCATCAACTACGGTTATTCCGGCACCGCCCGGCACAATATCAGCTACCAGCTGTATCCGCTGCAGGTGAATTTCGTGAAACTGTACGGTCTCGACGCCGCATTCAGCAAGACTCTCTCCAACAATCCGTATATGCGCTACTCCTATCAGGACCATCTCGATGCGGGCATAGGCGCGGTGCTGTACTTCAACTCCAGTTCCGAAATCGTTCCGAAGGGTAATTATCACTTCCGCAGGCTCAGCCTGGACCTCTCCGGCAACGTTCTCAGCCTGTTCAACAGATGGATGGGGAAGAACGACGACGGTTCCTATTGCATAGGTGGCTCTCCTTATGCTCAATACATCAGGGGAGAATACTCCTTCGGACGCACCTGGCGCTTCGGTTCAAAGGACGGGAATGCTATCGCGACAAGGTTCCTGGCCGGCGCGGGCTACGCCTACGGCAATTCATCCGCCCTGCCGTTCGAGAAACAGTTCTATGCAGGTGGCGCAAGCAGCATGCGCGGCTGGCAGGCGAGGGCTGTAGGCCCCGGTTTCTCCGTCATGAACGATGCCTTCATCATCCCCAGCCAGACTGGAGACATGAAGCTGGAAGCGAATCTGGAATACAGGTTCAAGGTATTCTGGAAACTGGAAGGGGCGCTGTTCACGGACATAGGAAACGTCTGGAACCTCAAGGAGATTCCTTCGGACTTTCTTGCAAGCCTTGCCGCCGACTGGGGCACGGGAGTGCGCCTCAACCTGGACTTCATTCTGCTGCGAATCGATTTCGGCATGAAGGTCTACGATCCTTCCCGCAACGCCGGAGAGCGCTTCCTGAATCCGGAAAGATGGCTTCGCCGCGGAGGCAACGCCTTCCACTTCGGCATAGGTTATCCGTTCTGACGCACGTCTTTTATTTCGAGTAGTATTTCGGCCAGCACATCTGGAGGTACGCCTTCAGAGCGTCTTCGTGCTTGTTGGGGGCGGGATGATAGAAAACACGGCCTTCCAGGCCTGCAGGCATGAATTCCTGGTCCACGAAGTGTCCGGGATAATCGTGGGCGTACTTGTAGCCGTCGGAATAGCCGAGATCCTCCATGAGTTTGGTGGGTGCATTGCGAAGGTGGAGGGGCACTGCCCGTGTCTTGTCTTCCTTGGCCACCTGCAAAGCCTCTTCCAGCGCCATATACGAGGCATTGCTCTTGGGCGAGGAGGCCAGATAGACCGTGCATTCGGCAAGCGGAATCCGTGCCTCGGGCATACCTATCTGGTTGACTACCTGGAAGGTGGCATTCGCCAGCAGCAGGGCGTTCGGATTCGCAAGGCCCACGTCTTCGGACGCACTCAGGCACAGGCGGCGGGCTATGAAAAGGGGATCCTCCCCGCCGTCCAGCATCCTTGCCAGATAGTAGATGGCGGCGTTGGGGTCGGACCCGCGTATGCTCTTGATGAAGGCGGAGATTATGTCGTAGTGCATTTCCCCGTCCTTGTCGTATATGGCGACATTCTCGTTCAGGCAGGAAGTTACGGTCTTGTTGTCGATCAGCACCTTTTTCCTGCCCGCCTGCGAATCGACTACCAGCTCAAGGATGTTCAGGAGCTTGCGCCCGTCTCCGCCGGATTGACGGAACAGGGCTTCCGTCTCTTTTACGTCGATGTTTCTTTCTTTCAGGACTTCGTCCTTGGAGATTGCCTTGTCGAGCAATATCCTGAGATCCTGCACCTCCAGACTCTTGAGGACGTATACCTGGCATCTCGAGAGAAGGGGAGTGATGACTTCGAACGAAGGGTTTTCCGTAGTGGCGCCTATCAGCACCACGGTGCCGGCTTCGACCGCCCCGAGAAGGGCATCCTGCTGCGCCTTGTTGAAGCGGTGAATCTCGTCGATGAAAAGTACAGGAGAAGCATTCTGGGAGAAAATCCCGCCGGACCTGGCGGCGTCGATAACTTCCCGGACTTCCTTCACTCCCGCGCTGACGGCACTGAGGGTGAAAAACTCCCTTTTGCAGGAATCGGCTATGATTCTTGCAAGGGTGGTCTTGCCTACGCCCGGAGGGCCCCACAGTATGAAGGAACTCAGGTTGCCGCTCTCTATCATGTTGCGGAGTATGCAACCCTTGCCGACCAGATGCCGCTGGCCTACATAATCGTCGAGAGAATGCGGCCGAAGACGTTCAGGAAGCGGAGGAAGGAGACCTGTCATTACCTGATTTCCTTTTTGTATGAACGGCGGCGTTTGTGCTGGATGCGCTCGAACGCCTCGAAATGATTCCTGATGCTGTGGTTGTCCTCGAGTTCGGCATTGGTTTCCGCCCATTTGACACCCATCTTCTGGTATTTATGGAACATGTCACATACCAAAAGGGCTGTCACTCCTGTATTGCGCACGTCGGAGCGGGCCCCCATGAGAAGGAGTTCAGCGCCCTCGCTGTGCTTGATGAACAGGGATTTGAGCAGATGCCACCAACCGAAGGGGAAGAGCCTCCCGCGGGACTTGATCAGCGCATCGGCAAGCGAAGGCATCGTTATGCCATAGGCGACGATTTCCCCCTTTTCATTCTCTATGGAACTGATATAACGCAGGTCGAGAATCTTGAGATAGAAACCTATGTATTTGTCCGCCAGATTGTCCGGCAGCATGGTATATTCGTAGAGATCCTTGTAGGTATCCGTAATCAGGGCAAAGAGTTTTGTAGCATAAGCCTCTTTGCGGATGATCTTGCGCGTAACCGGACGTATGACAAAATTGTTCCTCTCGGCGACTATCCTGGCCACTCTCTCGAACTTCTCCGGAATCTGTTCCGGAATGGTAATCCTGTATTCCAGCCAGTCGGCATCCTTGCTGAAACCGAGGGCTTCGATGTGACTGACATAATAGGGGTGGTTGTATATCAGAGGCATCGTGCTTTGCTGGTCGAAGCCTTCCACCAGCATACCTTCCGGATCGAAATCCGTAAAGCCAAGCGGCCCGACTATATGAGTCATTCCGTGAGCCTTGCCGAACTCTTCCACTTTGGCAATGAGGGCCGCGGAGACCTCTTTGTCGTCGATTACGTCGAACCAGCCGAAACGCACCTCGTCGTGCTTCCAGTGCTCATTGGCCCAGCGGTTGATTATTCCCGCGATTCTTCCGACGGGCTCGCCATCCCTGTATGCCATATACAATACCTGATCGCAGAAATCGGATGCGGGGTTCTTTAAAGGGTTCAATGTATCCATCTCGTCGAAAACGAGATTCGGGACATAGTACGGATTGTTCCTATACAGTTTCTCTGGGAAAAGGATGAACTGTCTCAACTGTTTTTTGTCCGAGGAATCTATTATCCTGATTTCGACACTCATAATACTTCGGTTTCGGTACACTAAACTGCGAATTTATACTTTTTTGAAATAAAATCAAATATTAATTGCTAACTTCGGAGCAGAACCGAAAACCGAATGAAACAGCGAATCATCATTGCTTCCGTACTGGCCATGTTTGCGATGCACGGCGTTGCAGACGCCGGAGAACTGTCAGCCGGGGTATTCAACTCATTCAAGGGTTTCGGCCTGAGCCTGGATTATGCGCCGAGCACGGGCATTCTCAATTCCTTCATGGTATATGCCGACACCTACAGGGTGTTTTCCGGCACATACAGGGATGCAGGAATCAAGATGGTATATCTGCACTACAACAGACTGAAGAGTTTTGAATCGGACGCCGCCTCGTTCGACATTCTTCTGGGTCCCGGAGCAAGCACGGGCTATGTCCGGGATGCCGGTTCGGAATTATTCGGCTTCATTCTGAGCGCCGATGTCGCGATAGCCCTCAGGGCAAGATTCCAAAGGAATATAGACCTTGAGTTCGGCGCGGTGGCCGAGTTGGGTTTCATCTCCGGAGACAATGGCGGAAAATTCCAGATGAGCATGTATGACAACGGGCTGGCGCAGGCGTTGCTCCCATTCCTTAAAATAATGGTAAGATTCTGATGAAAAGGCTGTGTCCATATCTGCTTGCACTGATGCTCTGCTGCCAGTCGCTGAATGCCGGCGGAGGCTCCTTCCTGCAGCGTTTCCATCCGGGAATCGAGTGGGGTTTTTCCCCGATGCCCGCCGAATATCATCACTACAACTATCTGGACCAGTCCATAGGTTTCCGCATCAATGACAAGGGATGGAGCTATCCCTGTCACCTCAACGCATTCATTCTCGCCGGAGTAAGCCTCGACCTCTCGACCCGCATCGACATCGCCGTCCTTTCAGGTTACCAGGGAATCAGCGTCCAGCGAAGGACCGTGCCGCTGATCGGACGTGTCTCATACTATTTCTGCGGCAAAGAGAAGGACGGATTCCTTGTCTTCGGCGATGCCGGACTCTTCCTTGGCAAAAACCAGAAATATGGCAGGCAGACAGAGGCCGGCGCAGGGTACATGCTTACCCTCGCGCCGCACTGTTCCCTTGTGTTCCGCATAGGGGGCAGGGTAGTCTATGACCGCCCGGATGTCTGGGATCCCATCGAGGAAGAATACATTTCAGCGCGCAACATCAAGCGGAACGATGCCTGGTATTACGCGCTAAATCTGGGTGTAGGCCTGTATTTCTAAAACAGGGAATCTACTTTCGTAATAATCTCGTCGGCGGTAAGTTCGGGGCTGAGCACAAGTGAAGGCTCGAGCAGATGATATCCCTTGCCCATCGCAGCCAGCGAGCCGCCTCCGGTAATGTTGAGCATGATCACATCCTCTTTGCCCACCTTGCCTTCGCGCACAGCCGTTGCAAGTGCGTGTACGGCACAGGCCGGAGCCGGGAAGATGTCGTATCCTTCCAGATTGCGGAACTGCAGTATCCAGTAGATGATGTCGTCGTTGCTCGCGAGGAAAGTGTCTCCATTGGTATCGAGGAGGGCGTCATAAAGGCCGCCGGCAAGGCTGTACGGGGGTTTGCGGTTGCTGAGAACCTTTGCAAGTATGCTTTCGGCCTGACGGCGTCCGGTATCGGGGTCAAGGGCGGCGAGTTCGCGCTTTCCGGCCTGCCAGGAATCGTGCAGCAGGGTGAAAGGCTTGTTCTGTGCGACGAAGATTTTCATCTTGTGGCTGCCGAAACGACCGTCTTCTATAAGGCGCAGATTGTTTTCCCAGGCGGCTATCGCACCTGTCCCGGATCCGACTGCCTGGAAATAGGCGTCGGGAATGCGTCCTATGGCCTCTACGGCAGATAGCAGGGTGGTTCCCATTCCGTCCCTTCTGGCGACGTTCTTGGCACCTCCTTCGGCGAAATAACGGGAATCCTGGCAGAGTTTGTCGCCAAGGGCTATGGTATCGTAATAATCGGAGCCGGCAGGGGAGGCGACAAGCTTCACGCAGGGATTCAGTTTATGCTGGAACCAGAGATCGTGACGGTTGTCCAGAGGAACGCAGATCACGATTGGAATCAGATTGTCGGAGCACACCTGCGCGAAGGCACGGGCGGTATTGCCGGCAGACTGGACCACAAGCGTGCGCTTCTCCTTCCTGTCGAGTCTTGCGCAAACGCTGAACGCCTCGGTTTCCTTGAAAGAACAGGTCTGGAACTTGGCTCCGATCTTGGGATTGTATCCCGAGAAGGTAATGTAGAGGTTGTCCAGACCGAGGAACTTGCCGAGCCCTTTGCTATGATAGGTGACAGGTGCGCAGGAATGGCGCAGGGTTCTGTTTATCGGCATCCACTCCGCATAACGGTAAAGCCCCTTGAGGTCGTCTCTGGGAGTGAATTTCTTGTTTTCGTAAACGGCGCGGACAAGCGAGGGTGAACTGGCCTCAGGATCTGCAAGCATCCACCCGCGGTCTTCAAACACGCGACCGGTGCCTACATTCATCAGCTTGTACTTGGTACCTTGGAATCTCATTGTGGTTCAGGTTTATAGATTGATAAACAATTTTGTCATATATGCGGCGAAAAGCAGCAGCAGAAGACTGGCGTCGAAGCGGTCCAGCAAATTCTTCCTGCCTGTATAGATGCCGGTCCAGACAAGGATTATGCTGAGCAGCAAGGCCGCATAGTCCCACAAGTCTATCCTTGCGAAACTGGTGGGAGAGATGATGGCCGACACTCCGAGGATGAGCAGAAGATTGAACACATTCGACCCGAGGATGTTCCCGAGGGCCATCTGGCTGCGTTTCTTCGCGAGTGCCACTATGCTCGTGACAAGTTCCGGCAGGGATGTGCCCATCGCAAGCACGGTGATGGCGATGAATTTGTCGCTTACGCCAAGCATCCTGGCCACATTCTCGGCGGATTCTACAAAAAGACGGCCTCCGAACACCAGGCATGCGAGCCCGCCGGCAATCAGTACTATTGACGCGAATGTGCCGAATTCCTTGGCATCTTCCGGCGTCTGCTCCTGAGCAGTATCATCCGAGCGGAAACTCCATATGATGTAGATAGCGAAGAGTACGACCATTATAATGCCTTCCGCACGGGACAATCCTCCGTAGTAGCCGAAGAAGGCTACCAGGAATGAGACGAGAATGGTCAGAGGGATATCCCTGAATTTGTTCTGCCTTGTGATCGCCATTGGAGCGAACATGGCGGAAACCGCAAGAATCAGCGCGGTATTGAAAATATTCGAGCCTATTACGTTGCCGACTGCGATGTCCGAGTTGCGGGCCAGGGCCCCTGTGACGCTTACCACGAGTTCGGGGAGCGAAGTGCCGAAACCCACTATCACCAGACCTATGACGAATTCGCTGACACCGGTCCTGCGTGCAACGCTGGATGCTCCGTCGACCAGGGCGTTCGCTCCTCCGATAACCATCGCCAGGCCGAGTATAAGTGCTGCTATCTGTAAAAACATAGCCGTAAAGTTACTCTTTTCTTGTCAATTTGCAAACATTCTCCACGTGCTGGGTGTGGGGGAACATATCTACGGGCTGCACCGCATTTATCTCGTACTTGTCCGCCATCATTGCAAGGTCCCGGGCCTGCGACGCCGGGTTGCAGCTGACATATACAATGCGCCTGGGCGCCGCCTCAAGTATGACCTTCACCACGTCCGGATGCATTCCTGCACGCGGGGGATCGACTATCATCACGTCCGGCCGGCCGTGTTTGGAAATGAAATCCCGCGTAAGCACGTCCTTCATGTCGCCGGCAAAGAAGCTGCAGTTGTCTATTCCGTTGGCCCGGGCGTTGATACGGGCGTCCTCTATGGCCTCATTCACATACTCTATGCCTATGACCTTCGAAGCCTTTCGGCTGACGAACTGGGCAATGGTCCCGGTGCCGGTATAAAGGTCGTAGACGACCTCGTTTCCCTGCAGGTCGGCATAGTCCCTTGCGACCTTGTAGAGATTGAAGGCCTGCAGGGTGTTGGTCTGGTAGAAGGACTTCGGTCCTATCTTGAAGCGCAGTCCATCCATCTCCTCGTAGATGGCTTCGTCTCCTTTGTAGAGTATGCAGGTCTGGTCCGAGATGCTGTCGTTGAGTTTGGCATTGATGACATAGTAGAGGGAGGTAATCTGCGGAAACGCCTCCGAAACGGCATCCAGGAATGCCTCGCGGCCGGCGAAATCCTCCGCAAGGCAGACTATCACCATGGTGGCGCCGGACTCGCTTGTACGCACGAATACCGTGCGCAGTATCCCGTGATTCTCGCGGATATTGTAAAAAGGTATGCCATGCTCCAGGGCGTAGCGCTTGACGAACAGGCGGATGCCGTTAGATGGTTCCGGCTGCAGCCAGCACTGCTCCAGGTCTAGCACTTTGTCGAAGAATTTACCCACATGGAAACCAAGGCCGCAGCGCTCGCTGTCGGAGAGCCCGTCGGGATCCTCGTCCGGGAGTATCCACCTGCGGTCGGATGCCGTGAATTCCAGCTTGTTCCTGTAGAGTTTCGTACGTTCCGAAGGGAGTGTGGGAAGAATCTCCGGGACGTCCAGATGGCCTATCCGCACCAGCTGGTCGTACACCTGACGGCGCTTGGCCTCCAGCTGCAGGGGATAGGGGAGAGGCTGCCATTTGCATCCTCCGCAGACTCCGAAGTGCCTGCAGAAAGGGTCCAGCCTGTCCGCGGAGGGTTTCTTCATCTGCGCAATGATTCCCTCGAGATAGTTCTTCTTTTTCTTGATTACCCTGATGTCCACGATATCGCCGGGCACTGCGAAAGGCACGAAAACCACCTGCCCGTCCGGGCTGTGGGCTATTGCCTTTCCTTCCGCCGCCACCGCCTCTATCGTGATGTCCTCCAGAAGGAGGTCGATTCTTTTTCTTGCCATCGTATTATGCTAAAATCCCAAAACTTCCGCCCTGCCGGAATATGCGGCGGCCTCGCTTTCTGTCAAAATCCTGGACATCCTCGACCTTGAACCCAGGTCCAGGGCCTTGCCGGAGGCATCCTTGCTGCCGTACTCCTTCCATCCGCTTTCAGCACTGGGGGAGGAAGGATTGGGGGCAGGATTGGTGTACCATCCGCTTGCCGCGATAACAGGCGACATGGTGCAGTTGATGAAGGTGACGTTGTCGTAGTAGTCGGAACTTCCTCCGGACCGTGCCAGATACATAGTGCCGTCCTTTACTCCCTCCGCAGCGGTGAGCCTGCAATTGAGGAAGACAAATCCCTTGTCCGCCTTGTTCTGCACGCGGGCCTGAACTATATATCCCGCGGCTTCCGAACGGATTTCACAGTCTTCGAAGAGACAGGCCTTCGGGTACCCCCAGATGAAGTCGCAATGCCCGGATATCAGGGAGTTGTGAACATATACCTGGCCTTTGCAGAGGAAGGTGTCCTGAAGTGAATTCAGGGAGCAGTTTTCAATGAAAAGTTTGCCGTTGCCGTTGAAATAGAGCACCTCCGCCTGGCCCTTCAGTTCACCGAAACCGTTTTTCAGGCTGAGATTCTCTATCACAAGTCCGTCGCAAGCTTCCGCAAGTATTACACCGCGGCCACCGCAGGCTCCTATGACCCTGCCGACGGAAGGCTTGGTTTCGATGCTTGCGCCGCTGCCGTTGGCGTAACTCTCGTTGTTGGCGTAACTGATGACGGTATTCGCCCTGTTTTCACCTTTCAGGGTGAGGGAATTCTTGTCCCGGATAAAGACCGTTTCGTTGTACGTTCCCGACGCTATGACGATTTCGACGACGGCAGTCTTCCCAAGCGTGGCAGAATAGCTGACTGCGCCCTGGACGGTGCAGAAATCCGCACTGCCGTCCGCATTGACCTTGAGTTCGGACTTGGAAGAAGGTTTCGACTTTGTCTTGAAACTCCACTCGCCCTTGGCGATGCCGCCGTGGCCCTTGACAAAGTCTTTGTCCATGGTGACATAGTATTCCTTGCCGAAATCGAGCACTCCGCTGTGCAATTTGATTTCTAGGGCTTTGCCTTTCACCCGCAGGGGAGTGTAATGGATTATCCTCCAGCGATTTGAGCATTTGACAGCATCCATGGACGTGTTGTAAATGCTCTCTTTGGTAATCTGCGCCTTGGGTATCATCTGCCCGTCTTCGCGGATGGTGACGGTCTGCAGGTCGGCAAGATTGATTTCATCCACTTGCCGGTCGGATGAGTCGTAGACCTTTATGCTCCCGGCAGACCCGAGTTCGGGCACGGACGGCAGTTCAAGCAGGAGAGGGGAGTCTGTGCACATCAAACCCTCATCGGCCGGCTTCTCGACGGGATCCGGCGCTACTACGGGCTCAGTCACGGGATCGGATGCGTTTTCGCCGGAGCAAGCCGCCAGCAGTGCAGACAATAAAATGATCGGGAATCTTTTCATATCCTGCAAAGATAATAATAATAGTTTTTATTATTTTTGTAGTAGTGATAGTCAGCATCATATTATCCGTACTCCTGGGCCTTCTCTTTGTCGGGGCGGCCGTTATCATCGTTTTTGACAATGGAGATCACGGCACGAAGCTCGCCTGGCTCCTTACCATCACTTTCCTGCCCGTTATAGGGATTCTGCTCTATCTGATGTTTGGCATCAACTACCGCCACCATATCTTTTTCAGGCGCAGGCACGATGAGGCGATACGGGTCTTTACCGAAGAGAACGATGACGCTATCGTCCGTCTGCTCAAGGGAGACATGCCCTTCGAAAGCGTGGATGAAAGATTCCGGCCGCTTGCCAGGCTTCTGTCGAATGCAGAGGCCGGCAACAATCTCAGCGCCGGCAATTCATTCGAGATAATCACTTCGGGGCTGAGAAAGCAGGAACTGCTGCTCAAAGACATCGCCGAGGCCAGGGAATCCATTCATCTGGAGTATTTCCATTTCGGCAACGACAGAGGGGGAAGGGAAGTGATGGAGGCTCTCGGCAAAAAGGCATCCGAAGGCGTTGAAGTGCGCTTTCTCAACGAAAACATAGCAGATTTCCCGATTCCCACTTCGTATTACAACCGAATGAAAAAAATGGGAATAGAGGTTGAGCGTTTCACCAACAGCAAGCAGGGTATCCTGACGATTCCGATGAAGCTCAACTACCGGAATCACAGGAAGATAGTGGTGATTGACGGCAAAATCGCCTACACCGGAGGAATGAACATCAACAATCACTATTTCTTCCAGTGGAGAGATACCCACATGCGTATCGAAGGCAATGCCGTCGCAGCCCTCCAGACCATTTTCCTGGACTCGTGGCTGACCTCCGGAGGCAAACTCAAGAACCCTCTGCCATATTATTATAAAGAGTATACGGAAGTGCCTGACGGAGTCTTCAGGGACAAACTCATCCAGATTGTAGCGGACGAGTCTGATTCCAGGTGGCCTCTGCTGCAGATGGGCTATGAATGGGTGCTCCAGAACGCCAGGGAATACGTCTACATGCAGACTCCTTATTTCGTGCCTCCCGTATCCTTTCTAAATGCCTTGAAATCAGCCGCTTTGCGAGGCATAGACGTGCGTCTGATGCTGCCGGCCAAGGTAGATACCATGTTCATGGGAGCTGCAAACAAGGCCTTTTATAAAGAATGCATGGACGCCGGCGTGAAAATCTATGAGAGGGGCGGAGAATTCATTCATTCCAAGACTCTCGTGTGCGACGATTATCTGTCGCAGATCGGCAGCGCGAACATCGACATAAGGAGTTTCAATCTGAACCACGAAGTCAACGCTTATATCTACGACAGCCGGACGGCCATTGCCAACAAAGAGATTTTCTTCAAGGACATAGAGATTTCCGAATTGCTTGAACCGGAAAAATGGGCCGCGGAAAGAAAGTGGTATCAGTCGCTGTTCTCAAGGATAATGAGACTGCTTTCAGGAATATTGTAATTTGTTATACAATTTATATTAAAACGGGAACCTGAAGCAAATAAGAACTTGAACAGCAATCGTTTTTTTATCAACGAATTAATGTATGCAATAGTTCTTATTTCTTTTATAGCATTAGTGCGTTACTAAGACTAAGTAGGTAAATCGTTATCTGTAATGGCCGAATGTTGAGAGCACAAGTACCTCGACGACTTCATCGTAGATTTTATAGACGAGCCGATGCTCTTTGGTGATTCGTCAGGAATAGACAGAACCATCGTAGCCCTTAAGCTGTTCCACCTGACCAGTACCCGTCCGAGGGTGTTCCCGGACTTCGTCAAGAAGTTTTGATAGTTTGGATACGGCCTGTGGCGCTTTTTTGTTGAGTTCCTTCAGGTCTTTTTTTGCATCTTCGGTGAATACGATGGTGTACATATCAGTTCTCGCTAATCATCCTGCCGAGGAAGTCCTCGGAGCTCTCGCCCTCGTTCATCCGGTACACCTTGCCAGCCTCGTAATCGGCAATACCTTGACGGATTTTAGCATCCAAGGTTGCTCTGTCGATAAGAGTATCGTCTTCCATAACTGGGACAAGGCGGTAGCTGCCGTGAGATCTTGAGGTAATCACGACATCGTTGGTGCGAGCCAAATCAAAGTACTTGCGCTGGTTGGCTCTGAATTCTCTACTACTTACTACGACCATAACTTTTCTTTTGTTCAATGCAAATATATGTATTTTCAAAATAAGTACCTGTAAATTGCCACCGAAAAGTGAACAGTTTTGCCAACGAAAGTTGAACAGGTAAAGACCTGTTTGCAAAGGTATTCATTTTTCTGGTTTTTGCTTCATTTTTCTTTCTTTCATCCATTTTTCAGTAG
>Ga0256407_10007517_pt1 | contig 16364 bp, 7 predicted proteins | sample RumenRJG_04DNA_FD_193489 | JGI IMG/M metagenome (GOLD analysis project Ga0256407, IMG submission 193489) | Bovine rumen microbial communities from Lethbridge, Alberta, Canada - RJG_04 | ecosystem: Host-associated > Mammals > Digestive system > Stomach > Rumen | place: Canada: Alberta | collected...
TAAGCATTTCAAAATACAAGTCCAACAGGTCCTGGGCAGCAACGAAGGATGTCTTCTGTCCTGCGAGTACGGTCTGTTCTGCTGGTTGCAGCTGGGCCTTTATCTGTGGGTTATTATAAAAGTTCAGGCGCAGATGCTCGTTGATGCTCTCATACATCCAATATTTTGACTGTTCATTACGACGATAGTCGAAATAGCCATTAGCCTTCACAAAGTCGAAATACTCGTAAATCATATCCCAGATCTCCTTCACTCCTGTGCCATAGAAACCACTATAGCAGAGCACTTTTGGTGCCCACCCGCTATCAGGCATCGGGAAGAAATGAAGAGCATTGCGGAAGTTGGTGGCTGCCATATGACAGCGGTCAACATTATCGCCGTCGCACTTGTTTATCACGATACCATCACTTATCTCCATGATGCCTCGTTTTATTCCCTGCAGCTCATCACCCGTACCAGCCACCTGAATGAGGAGGAAGAAATCTACCATAGAGTGACATGCCGTCTCACTCTGTCCCACTCCCACCGTCTCAACGAATATCTTATCGAAACCGGCAGCCTCACATAGGATGATGGTCTCACGAGTCTTACGGGCCACACCACCCAGAGAGCCAGCTGATGGTGAAGGACGGATAAAGGAGTCTGGATGGAGTGCAAGTTTCTCCATGCGGGTCTTGTCACCAAGGATACTGCCTTTAGTGCGTTCCGAAGATGGGTCGATGGCAAGGACAGCCAGTTTACCGCCTTTCTCCTTCAGTACATGTATTCCGAACTCATCGATACTTGTGGATTTTCCTGCCCCCGGAACACCGCTGATGCCTATACGCACAGAGTTGCCGCTATAGGGCAGACATTTGTTTATCACCTCCTGAGCCTTCGCCTGATGGTCAGGATTAACACTCTCGATGAGTGTCACAGCCTGTGAGAGAATGGTAACATCTCCTTTGACTATTCCCTCTACCATTTCAGCCGCAGAGAGATCCCTACGGCGATTACGTCTAAGATACGGATTGACTATCGGTGGCTGTTTCACACCGCTGTTAACCTGCAGACCTGCATATTCAGAACTATTCTCCGGATGCTCCATATAATATTATTTTTTAATGACAATCACAACTTTTGGATGGTCGGGGTCGTTAGTAATCATAAGGATACGCGGACTTCTGCGAAGCTTTGCCAGATCTGCAGCAATACCTGTAATCTTCAGGGAGGCAATCTCATTAGGCTCGAGAATCTGTTTTGAGAGAGTTACCTTAAGTCCGGTAGTAAAAAGTTGCATAGAGGTAATCTTCAGAGTGGTCTTACCCATATTCTGAAGAATCAGCTCAGAGGTCTTTTTCTTCTTTCCCTCGAAATTGGTGAAGTCGACTTCAGTTGATGACATCTGAAGTACTGGGGCTATCTGCTTACTCAATTGGTCGTAGTCCTGCAGGTGAGGCAAGAGGATAGCAGATATTGGTATCTCATTATCCTGACTAACTTTCTCTCCAAGTTGCTGAGCCAGATAGACAGAGGTCTGCGTCAGTCCGTAATCACGGATCTTGTCAGAATTGAGCGTGATGGTAATGGTACCACTCTTTCCTGGAGCCAGGTCAGCAGGCTTTACAGTAGCTGAGAGATACGATGGCAGATGCATAACGGTGGGATGCATCATCTGTTCACCATTGTTGAGGATATGTATCTCCTGCTGTGGGGCATCGCCTTTGTTTACGTCATCAAACTCCAACTCATTTTTATCCAAGAGGAGGTTTCCCATCGACAGCGGATAGGTACCTGTATAATCTACGAGTTCTGGTAATACGACACCCTTCATGGTGAGATATACCGGTGTGGTACTACCATTACTTGTTACCGCAGCCATCTTCTGGAAGTGACCTAACATCTTAGCGTCGTAAGTCATCTTGATAGTAAACTTCGCACCTCCGTCCACCTCCTTGGGAAACTCTACGGCAGTACATCCACAGTCTGGGTGTACATCCTCGATATACAGTTTTTTCCTGCTTTTGTTCTTCAACTCGAAAGTAGCAGTGATAGGCTGCAGGTATCCTGTACGTCCGGCATTGACGGTAGTATTTGCGACAGTAAGGCGCTGAGCACTTAAGCTAAAAGGTAAAAAAGTAAAAAAGTAAAAGGGTAAAAGCCATTTTACCTCAACCATCACCTTGTCAAATAATCTAATCATATCTGTTCTTACTTATTTTTTATTTACCTTAAACGTCATCGAAGATGTTGTGGCACGGAACTCTGGAGCATAGGCACAGCCAACTGTGCAGGTGCCTGTCTCATATGTACCCTCACGGTCGATGAAATATTCTGTTTCTACGACGTGCTCACCCTTACGGAACATATCGAAGTAAAAGTTTGTGGTGTAGTCGCGAGGAGTGCAGTAAGCTCCATTACGATATCCGCTGAGTTGCACTACGGGTTCCAGACATGCTGCACGACGGTCTATTACCTGAACGAAGTCGTAGTCGCGGTCTGCATTGATGGTGATTCTTATCTTTATGCGGTCACCTACCTTCAGTTCAGTCTTACCGTCAGCAGTAATTATCTCACGCTTTACCTTCAGGCCAGAACCCTGATCTGCGATATTCTTTGTGGCCTGAGTGAACTGGGCATAGACAGCACCCCAGGAAACACCATCTGAAGACTTGTCGACAGAGAGCAGTTTCGCCTTGGCATCAGGAAGCACCGTCTTTACATATCCTAAGGCTGCTGTGGCATTAGGAGTGGCAAGAGACTGGGCATCAACCTTTATCGCAGCATTCTCCTTATCAAGTGACAATGGACTGATATTCTGTTCACCCTGTTGCCAGAGGAAAGCATAAACGGCATTAACGCTGTTGATAGGAGTATCCCAAGCCTGAGTACGTTTAGACTGCAATAGCCAGCGCTGCATCTCGGTGATACACTGGGTATCCTCAGGGGTAATACGTTGTATTGCCTCAATAGCCATCGTCTGTGTAGGTATCTTATAATCGAACCATGAATATCCTGCACGCTTGGTATCATAGTAACGTCCCATCTCCTCGCGATAAACGGTATATTCCTTAAGACTCTTAACATAATCTTTGCAGAGTTTAGGTTCCGTCTTAGAGAGGATAACAGCTGTCATTGCCTTCTCATAGATACTCTGATTTCGGATATCCTTCTTGAGCAGAGGCATGAGGTAGTTGTTGGCAGCCTTGACATCAGAAGGAAGTTCTCTTCCATCGAGACTACAGAGGTAGAGCCACTGGAGTGTCTTCAGACTTGGGAACGATTTCCATTTCTCCTTCTTCATCTCCTTAACGATGTCCTTCACCTCCTCACCCATAAAGCGGAAGGCACCATCCAACATCTGTCGTGTCTCTGGTTTTGTACCTGTAAGGGCATTCAGCCGAACAAGCATCTCACTTATGGTTACCGTCATATAGAAAGAGCCAGGCATATCGGGCCACCAAGACCAGGAGCCATCGGAACGCTGCAGCTGCTGGAGTTTTGTAAGAGCAGATGAAAGTCGATTGTTCATCGTGTTCTCATCGAAGAAGTCAATGAGTCGTTCCTTTTGTTCTGCCTCTCTGTCGGCATCGAGCACCCAAGGTGTCTCGTTGAGAACGATATCCTTCAGTTCCTGATTCTTCTCGAGACCACTCATAAGTGATGTCTCGCTGCCGGATTCTTTCTTCCACAGTTCGAAAGCTGTCTTTGCCTTCGGCTGGAGGTCGATGAGATATTTTCCGATGCTGTTGGCATAATAAGAGGCAGCCTGTGACACAGCATTCTCATCGATGGGTTTTCCTACCGTTGGCAGAGCTTGAATCATCAGCCACGCAGGATTATTGGTGTATTCGAAAGTGAGCTTTGTATCCCTGGCATCAGCAGGTACCATACTGGCGAGATCGATCTCCTTTGTTCCTGGTTCTATCTGTGTGAATGGCAGGGTTACAGTGACACGCTCTGAAGATGGCAGGATTGGGAGATAATGCTGTTCGCCGTCGCTGAAATCATCACCGGAGGCTATCACCTGACAGATAAGGATACTATATTTGCTGATATCAGCCATCTTCTCAGAGAGGTCGAAGACAGATGTGCCCGTAGCCTTTTCTCCAAGCGAGAACGGCTGCGATAGATCACATACCACCTTATCTGTCTCCGGATCGATAAGACGAAGTGATGTCTTGCCCGCTATCGCCTTTTCTGTGAGATTGAAGATACGTGCAGTGATGCAAGCCTTATCACCCTCACGGATAAATCGAGGCATGTTTGGCTGTACCATCACATCCTTCTGAGCTATCGCCTCGCTTTCGAGCTTGCTATAACACATATCCTTGGTATGAGTCAGTCCTATGAAGCGCCATGTGGTCAGACTCTCAGGGAGGGTGAACTTAAGGGCGATATTACCCTGGCTATCGGTAGTAAGCTGGGGATAGAAGAATGCTGTCTCATTGAGATTCTCACGCACTTGTACCTGTGGTGTTTCCTCCTGAGGCTGAGGCTCTGACTCTGCGCTATCATCTTTCTTAATACCATAGCCTACAACTATTACTTCATCGGACGCATCGGCAGTTTCATTTACTGCAGCATCAGCCAGCATAGGTTTTGCACCTATGGCTCGCGACTCAAACACTTCGGCTGTCTTGTACATACGATTGCCACGTATCCTCAGACTGCTATGATAAGCATACCATGTGGGATACACACTGTCATCAAACTTACTCGGCGACAGATCTTTCTCTGCAAGACGATCCCAATTAAGGCTTAGGAAAAGTGACACATTATTGCGTACCAGGTAATTCCATTGTACAGATGGCAATGGGAGATGTACGTAAGGAGTAAAATTCCAATAATGCTTCTGCAACTGATCGAGACTCTTATCAAACATCGTAGCCATGAGGATAGCATCCACAGGTTTGCCGTCTTTCTTTACCGTAAGAGTCCATTCCTCCTGTTGTCCCGGGGTAAGACGATCGCGGAAGGTGACCCACTGAAGGTCGAGTTTCTTGTCAGGCAATGGTCTCTGTATCTGTGCGGTATGGGTATAGCATCTACCGTTCTTCACCCAAGCAAAACTCATCACGACACCATTGCCGTAGGATTCCTTGTAGGTTATCTTACGATTCAGGAGCTCGTTTGTTCTGTCTATGGCACCAGTCTCGATGAGATTATCGCCTGAATAGATGCTGTATACGATATGTACATCACTGTCTGAAGAACCAACCTGAACGGTTACAGGTTTGCCGTTATTGGGGAAACGTGAGTCAGACTGCCAGAACCAGTCATCTGTCTCTGTAGCAGGTCGTTTGTCATTGAGTGAGAACACCACAAATTCACGAGTGATGGTATCATCTTCATATACTGCCTCAAGAGTATGCTTTCCACTCTTCAGCTTCAGAGCAGAGAGATCACATTTTACTGTTGTCTTTATCTTCTGCCAGTCGCCATTGTCGATACGATACCTAACCTCTGCATCGATGTCCTTACCTGCTGCATTACGCAGATGGAACATCATCGTTGGCTTACTGTCGATAAGCACCTGATCTTCGAGATCCACACTCAGGGCTGTCTTACGGTTTCCAAGAGGAACTGACAATGTGCCGCTATGAGTCTCGCCACCAGTATCTGTGACATCGGCAGTAACGATGAAGTTATAGAACAACGGACTCTTGCTCTCAGGCATCGTCAATGGCATCCTTACAACGAATGTGCCGTCATCATCTGTTACAGCCTCACCTTCGAACACCTCTGTATCATCATTCCCTGTACCAATGAATCCTCCGTCATAATAACGCCAGTAAGACCACCACCAGAAGGCCATGCGACGTACGACCTTATACTCTACATCGGCTCCCTGAACAGGTACACCAGAATAAGTACGTGCCACGCCTCGTATCTCCAATGTATCTCCTGCCTTATAGTCCTGTTTCACCTCTGGGAACTCCACTTCGAAGGTAGGACGCTTATACTCCTCAACACGGAACGAATACGATTGGCCATTTACCTGAATGGTATATCTACCTGTAAGTCCTGAAGATGGCAGCGTGAAATCTACGGAACACATTCCATAGCCATCAGTCTTGGCAGAGAGTTTCTTTACCTCTTTCCAATTGGCATCACGAAGTGTGAACGACACAGACTTACCCTCTGTTGCAGAGTGCTGATATCCATCGATGACATTATACAACAGTGCTGCTGCGTGAACAGTCTGTCCTGGGCGATAGATAGCCCTGTCTGTATAGATATTAGTACGCAGTTCGTTTTTCTCTGCTCCATAATAGCGATAACGGTTAGCCACACTCATCTCCGGACAGGCTTTATCGTCATCTGTATATGCGAAAACCTCCTGACGTCCTGATGCATCGGGGGTATAATTCAGTTCTCCCCTATTGCTGACCTTATACTCATGAGTGATATAATCCCTGTAGGTCTTATACTGACGGATTCTGAGGTGTGCCCCAGCGACAGGCTGACCTGTAGTAGCATTCACCACCACATAACGTATCTTATTGCCTGGCTGGCTCTCAGAGAGTGTGTAGATATCGGTAACGAAATACAATCGTCTCTCCACCTCTGTAGAAGGACTGGTAGTGAATTCCAGCATATACACGCCTATTGGCAGTCCCTCAAGATTCAGCGAGTCCTCAAAGATATCATACGAGTGTCTGCCTGAGAACTTCTTCATTACCGTTATAGGATCTGAAGAGAGTAACGGCTTGAGTTTCTTATAGTCGTCCTTATAATTCGGATTGAGACTGATATCGCCATCAGATTTCACACGATATACACTCATCGTGACAGAAGAGATATTGCGGATCTCACTAAGTTCAATCTTCATTGGGCGCATCGGGAGATTCACACGCGTCTCATAATCCACACGCATCTTTGAGCTGGTAAGACTCTTCAGCGAATTACGTAAGGTGTTCATCCCTTTCCAGCTACCCCATCTGTTAATGGCATCCTCGAGATAGCTAACCTTCTCACCAACAGTCATTTCTTCCCCTGAGTTGAATCGCTTCGACGCATGATATCGGGCTATCGCCAATGCTCCTGCTTCTTGAAGGTCCTGATACTGAGAGATAAGTTCGGAGAGCTTAAAATAATCATACTCAAAAGCCTCGGCACCAGTAAGACAGGCAGCCTTACGATTGCCCACCTTTTTATAATAGTTATACATCGGCTCGAAGTCTCTCAACTCATAACCCACGACACTGAGGAGGTCATCATTGAAATATCCGCTGTCATCACCTGAGATAACAAATGGATCATAGGCACCCTCCTTGATATTTGCAAGTATCTGACAGATATGCTCATCGAGAACAGGTTTTCTGACTTCTATCTTGATATTAGAGTTGGAACTGCATACTTTCCATAACACTGTCTGATATACAATCTTCAGTGCCTCATCCTTTGCAGCCTCACCACGCTGACGGATAAGCTCTACGGCGGGAGTAAGCGAATCGGTAGAGATAGACATCATCACCTGAGCACCCTTAAGCTCTGCTTTAAGGAGTTGCCCATAAGCCTTTTCCTTCTCCGCCTTCTTGACGATCTTCTGGATAATGTCATACTGGGTCTGGGGCAGATCTTTGTTCTCTGCCTCCTGCGCCTTCTTCCAAAGGGCTGAATATGATTGACCAAATAATATAAACGGCATAGCTGCTAATAACATTAAAAATGTGATAATTCTCTGTTTCATATCACGGCTGTTTTTTGATTCAACTATGCAAAGGTAACAAATTATTTTCGAATATCATTTGGAATTTAAAAAATATTATATTATCTTTGCAACCAATATGATAAACCGAGAACTACTAAACCCGCAGAGCATCGTTGTAATCGGTGGCTCTAACAACGTACATAAGCCTGGTGGCTCAGTTGTACGGAATCTCATTAGTGGAGGTTATTCCGGCACCCTCCGCATAGTAAATCCCAAGGAAGACGAGGTTCAGGGCATCAAGGCATTCCATGATGCTAAGGAGCTGCCTCCCACAGAGTTAGCCATCCTCGTAGTGGCAGCAAAATTCTGCCCTGACTATGTAGAATTCCTGGCAAAGGAAAAGCAGACCCGTGCCTTTATCATCATCTCAGCAGGCTTCGGTGAGGAGACAAAGGCAGGAGCAGAACTCGAACAGAGGATTCTCGACACTTGTGAGAAATATGGTGCAGCACTGATTGGTCCTAACTGTATAGGTCTGTTAAACCGCAATCATCATAGTGTATTCACACTGCCTATACCTAATCTCGACCCCAGCGGTGCTGATTTTGTCAGCGGCTCTGGTGCTACGGCAGTATTTATCCTTGAGAGTGCTGTGATAAAGGGACTTCAGTTTAATAGCGTGTGGAGCATAGGCAACGGAAAACAGATAGGTATCGAGGATGTGCTTCAGTATATGGATGATCACTTTAACCCAGAGACTGACTCAAAGGTGAAACTGCTCTATATTGAGAATATATCCAATCCTGACAAACTGCTCTACCATGCAGGGAACCTGATTCGTAAGGGCTGTAGGATAGCAGCCATCAAGTCTGGTGCCTCAGAGAGTGGAAGCCGTGCTGCATCAAGTCATACTGGCGCCATAGCATCGAGCGACTCAGCCGTAGAGGCTCTGTTCCGTAAGGCTGGAATAGTAAGATGTTTCTCACGTGAGGAACTCACCACAGCTGGTTGTATATTCATGGTAACCTCTCACCTCTCACCTCTCACTTCTCACTTCCCAGAAAACTTCGCTATTGTGACACACGCTGGAGGACCTGGTGTGATGCTTACAGACGCTCTCTCAAAGGGGGGCCTCAACGTGCCGAAGATCGAAGGTCCGCTTGCTGATGAACTGAAGACTAAGCTGTTCCCGGGCTCTGCAGTAGCCAACCCTATTGATTTCCTTGCTACAGGAACACCTGAACAACTCGGCATAGTAATAGACTACTGCGAGAACAAGTTTGACAATATCGACGCTATCGCAGTGATATACGGTACCCCAGGACTTACCCAGCTCTACGAAGCCTACGATGTACTGGATAAGAAGATAAAAGAGTGTAAGAAGCCTATCTTCCCTGTGCTTCCAAGCTTACATACTGCAGGTCCTGAGGTAGCGGAGTTCCTCAAGAAGGGACATGTAAACTTCAGCGATGAAGTGACACTGGCTACAGCCCTTAGCCAGATCATGCATACCCCACCACCATCATCTACTGAGGTACAGCTCTATGGTGTTGACATCCAGAGATTACATAAGGCCATCAATAGTGTAAATGAGAATGGCTACGTACAGCCCGACGTTGTACGCGAGCTATTGTCGAGTGCAGGAATCCCGTTGGTTCCTGAGATGGTGTCTAAATCAAAAGAAGAACTGACATCCTTTGCCGAGCGTGTAGGATTCCCAGTAGTAGCCAAGGTTGTGGGACCAATCCACAAGAGTGATGTTGGCGGAGTGGCACTTAACATCCGTACTCCAGAACACCTCGCACTTGAGTTCGACCGTATGATGAAGATAAAGGACGCCACAGGTGTGATGGTTCAGAAGATGCTGAAGGGTACCGAACTCTTTATCGGAGCTAAGTACGAGGAGCGTTTCGGCCATGTGGTGCTCTGTGGTCTTGGCGGAATCTTCGTAGAGGTATTGAAGGATGTGTCGTCAGGTCTGGCACCATTGAGTTATGACGAGGCTTATTCTATGATCCACTCCCTGAGAGGATATAAGATACTAAAAGGTACGCGAGGGCAGAAAGGCATCAACGAACAGAAGTTCGCTGAGATAATCGTCAAACTCTCCACAATCCTCCGTCTTGCCACAGAGATAAAGGAGATGGACATCAACCCTCTCCTTGCCGACGAGAACGATGTGGTGGCTGTGGATGCCCGTATCAGGATAGAGAAATAAAATTGTCGCTGCATTGAGCAAAATAGTATCATATTTTTAGGGAGTGATTCTTTGGTGATACAGATTATTCTTCGTACTTTTGCAGCATGATTTTAAACAATTGATTTACATAGACATTATGGAACAGCAGAAACGCTATGGTCACTTCGACGACCAACATCGCGAGTATGTTATTACTGACCCGCAGACACCCTGGCCTTGGATTAACTATCTGGGCAATGAAGACTTCTTCTCTCTGATCTCTAACACCGCTGGCGGCTACAGCTTCTATAAGGATGCAAAGTTCCGCCGCATCACCCGTTATCGCTACAATAATGTACCGATGGACAACGGCGGTCGATATTTCTATATCAAGGATGGCGATACTGTATGGAATCCTGGATGGAAGCCCTGTAAGACTCCTCTCGACTTCTACGAGTGCCGTCACGGTATGAGCTATACTCGTATCACTGGTAAGAAGAATGGCGTAGAGGCAAGCGTATTGTTCTTTGTTCCTTTGAAGAAATGGGCAGAGGTACAGAAACTCACTCTTAAGAACGATTCTTCTGAGGTTAAGAAGCTGAAACTCTTCTCTTTCGAGGAGTGGTGTCTATGGAATGCCGCTACCGATATGGAGAATTTCCAGCGTAATTTCTCTACAGGAGAGGTTGAGATTGAGGGCAGCACTATCTATCATAAGACAGAGTATCGTGAGCGTCGTAATCACTATGCATTCTATCATGTAAATACAGATATTCAGGGCTTCGATACTGATCGCGAGACATTCGTAGGCCTTTATAATGAGTTTGCTGATCCTCAGGCTGTGATGGAGGGTAAGCCACGTAACAGCCATGCTCACGGATGGAGTCCTATCGCTTCTCACTATATCGAGGTAACCCTTAACCCAGGCGAGAGCAAGGACTTTGTATTCCTGCTGGGTTATATCGAAAACGAACAGGATGACAAATGGGAGGCTCTTCAGGTCATCAACAAGAAGAAGGCTCATGCTCTTATCGCTGAGCTCGATACTACAGAGAAAGTGGATAAGGCCTTTGCAGAACTCTGCGAATACTGGGATGCACTCCTTAATATATATAAGGTGAAGACAGGCAACGATAAACTCGACCGCATGGTAAACATCTGGAACCAGTATCAGTGTATGGTTACCTTCAACTTCTCTCGCAGTGCTTCATTCTTCGAGAGTGGTGTAGGACGAGGCATGGGATTCCGCGATTCTAATCAGGATCTCGTAGGTTTCGTTCATCAGATACCTCCCCGTGCACGTCAGCGTATCATAGATATCGCCTCTACTCAGTTCCCAGATGGCGGATGCTATCACCAGTATCAGCCACTCACCAAACGAGGCAACAACGACATCGGCGGTGGATTCAACGACGACCCATGCTGGCTCATCTTCGGTACTGTAGCATATATCAAGGAGACAGGCGACTTCTCTATCCTCGATGAGATGGTACCATTCGACAACGAGCCAGGCTCTGAGGTTACACTCTTCGAGCATCTGAAGATCTCAATGAATCACGTCATCAACAATCTCGGTCCCCACATGCTGCCACTCATAGGACGTGCTGACTGGAACGACTGTCTTAACCTCAACTGCTTCTCTTGGGATCCAAACGAGAGTTTCCAGACCACAGAGAACGTATCAGAAGGCACAAAGGCAGAGTCGCTGATGATTGCTGGTCTCTTCGTTGTTACAGGCAAGGACTACGTTGCTCTTTGCAAGAAGATTGGCAAGACAGAAGAGGCAGAGCGCATGCAGAAGGCTGTAGATGCTATGATCGCTGCTGTGAAGAAAGACGGATGGGATGGCGAGTGGTATCTCCGCGCATACGACTTCTATGGACGTAAGATCGGTTCTAACGAGAATGAAGAGGCAAAGATCTTCATCGAGTCTCAGGGCTGGTGTACAATGGCAGAGATCGGTGCTGAGGATGGTCTTGTAGCAAAGAGTCTTGACTCCTGCAAGAAGTACCTCGAGTGCGAGCATGGTATGGTACTGAATAATCCGGCATTCAGTAAGTATATCTACGAATATGGTGAGATCTCTTCATATCCTGAGGGCTACAAGGAGAATGCAGGTATCTTCTGTCACAACAATCCTTGGGTCATCATCGGTGAGTGTCTTGCAGGTCGCGGTAACGATGCCTGGAGCCACTACGCAAAGATTCTCCCATCATACGTCGAGGAGAAATACCAGACCCTCCATAAGGTAGAGCCATACGTTAACTGCCAGATGGTAGCAGGTAAGGATGCCTTCAAGCCAGGTGAGGGTAAGAACTCATGGCTTACAGGTACTGCTGCCTGGATGTGGTACACCGTATCGGAGTTTATCCTCGGTATCAAACCTGACTATGATGGTATCCGTATCGATCCTTGTCTGCCTGAGACAGCTACTGACTATACCGTTCAGCGTAAGTTCCGTGATGCTGACTACGAAATCACCATCCATCCAAACGGCGCTCAGACAGGTGTGAAAGCTATCACTCTCGATGGCAAGCCTGTTGAGGGTACAGTCATCCCCTACTCTCCTGGTAAGCACACCGTAGAGGTTACAATGTAAATAATAATCCCCAGTCGCTCGACTGGGGATTACTATTTTTATATCTTATCCAAATCTACCGACAGGCCTATACTGAAAGACGTCCCAGTGGTAAGCGGCGAACTGTAGTAATACCTCTTCGGCTTGAAATTGAAGATATTGTCGATGGCAGTATTCAGACGGATGCTGCGCCAGAGATGGTGCTGGAGCATCAGCTTCCAGATGGTATAGCCCTGATCTACATCCATACGTCCGGACTGAGGCGTACCAAGCCAGCGTCCTGATAGTGCTGCATCGATGGCGTAGAATCGCGCAAAACGATGATTATATCCTACGCGCCAGGTCATAGAGTGATTACGCGGCTGGTAGAAATCCGAGTACGACACATTGCCCTTCTCGTGCATCCACGAATAGTTCAGCTTCAGTGTCAGTCCACAGTCCAACGCGTGTCCAAGACTCACATCAACACCCCACACCGTGATACCGTCCTGGTTGAAGTACAGTGCTCCCGGCAACGTCTCGTGGGTGCGCTCGTCTCTATAATCGTAGGCAATGGTGGTAATACGTTTGTCAAAGATATTACATGATCCCATGAGTGTGAAGGTGTACACTCCGTCGAGTATCCCTCCCTTCCTTATGCGATTGATTCTCTCGAGTGCCACATTGAAGTTATGGCTTCTCTCTGGCTTAAGGTCTGGATTTCCGATAAGCATATATCCCATATTACCCATATCGAAGTGCATATACATCTCCTTGAGCGTAGGGGCTCTGAAACCGCTGGCATAGTTAGCTCTGAGAGTCATCCAAGGCAGTTTATACACTATGGCGAGACGCTCGGTGAAAGCCTTATGCGCAGAAGCCGAGAAATAATCGTATCTTACGCTTCCCACTACATTTAGTCTGTCGGTAATGTTCCAGTCGAACTGTGCAAACCCGTCGATATTGTCCTGCGAGTGGCTCACATTCTCTATAAACTGATATGTAGAGAGATAGTCGTTCATATAGTCGGCACCGAGTATCAGACTGTTTTTGCCAAAGGCATGATGGTATAACGCATGTACCACATGCTGCCGATTACTGTAATCGTGATCGTGTGTACGTCTTCCGTCAGGCATGAAGTTTGCCTTATCATACTGGTCGTAGGCATACGACAGTTCGAGACTCCGTCCACCATCCCATGCGTACTTTCCCCTCAGTCCTGCACTATAGCCATTGAAATGATAGTTATAGGTATCTCGCTCGCTGGTGCGGAAAAAGTAGCCCGCCCTTCCGATAAGTGTCAGGTTATCAGTAGCCCGCCACGTAAGACGCTCCTTCACGTTATATGTCTTCTGTCCATAGAGACGACTCAGGTTCGAGTCATCATTGAGCACTCGCTCATCGTATGGCAGTCCCTGAGCCTTCTTCATCAGTTCCATTGCAATCTCTTCAGAAGAGTATGGTTTAGGCAGGTCTACAGGATCTATCTTAGTATGCTGGAAACTTGTCTGCGAGTTCCATTTCTTCGTATTAAACGAGAAGCTGGCTCCATTGCGCCATTCATGCCCGAAGGAGCAGTAACGGGAATTGACGTTAGCAGTCCAGGGCTCGAGATTCTCACGACTGATGATGTTCACCACTCCTCCTACGGCATTAGAACCATAGAGGGCTGACGAGGCACCTTTCACGATCTCAATACGTCCCACGTTGTCGAGGTTCATACGACTGTAGTCAACGTTGTCCATCGTCTCTCCCGCCATACGTTCTCCATCGACGAGGAAGAGTACGGAGTTGCCTCCAAAACCACTCATATTGAGCGACGTCTCCTGACTCATGGCAAAACCGAACTCCAGTCCGGGAATCTCCTGAGTGAGCATATCCTGAATATTTGTAGCATCTACAATCTTTATGTCGCGGAGGGTGATAAGTCGTGTCACCACAGGAGCATCCTTCAGGGCCTTAGGGGTGTGCGAAGCCGTCACCACTATCTGGTCCAGCTCCACAGAGTCGCGGAAGGCAGTCTTCTGTTTAGTCTGTGCAGAGAGACTAATAGCTGGCACAGACAATGCTATGCCAGCCATAATCGTATTAAAAAATCTTCTTGTAAAGTATTCTGTCACGACTTATTTCTTTGTTCCCGTAAACTGACCTTCGAAGTCAAAGGGCATATTACCATACTTCATCTTAAATGTCAGAACAACGGTCTTGTCATTGAAAATAACGACAAAGTCTGTCACGGTATAAGACTTCTCATCGCCTTTGGCATTCTTAACCGTGCCTTCGTACTTGGCAAGCTTACCGGTAATGGTGTTACCGCTCTTGGTCAGGGAGATTCCCTTCACAGGCATGGCAGGAACCGTCATCATCCCCTCACCATATTCGGGAAGTGTCACGTCCACAGAAACGTCTGTAGCTTTGGTAAACTCAAAGGTCTCCGTATTCTCATCAGCCTCACCGCTGACCGTCATAACTTCCTTACCTGTATACGACCCTGCCACCTGATTGGCAACTGGTGCTTCTGGCGCATCATCGTTACTACTGCTACATGAACTCATACTCATTACGAAAGCCATCGCGGCAATCGTCATCGTCATCAATTTTTTCATTTTCATATTTTCTTAATTCTTAACTCTTAATTCTTAACTCTTAATTTCCTCCGTTCCCAGCTCCTGCTTCTCATAGTCGTACTCCGAGCCGAAAGCACTATGCGGAATCGTGAAGACAGCTATCATCACCAATACAGCGAGCCCTACTACCCACTTATTGTACTTCCACTTCAAGGTTGTCAAGGCAGCCAGGAAGAACAGGAAGGAGATGAGGGTCTTATTGTCAGTAAGATCTGTGCCGTAGGGGAATCCCGTCCACCAAGGTCCGAAGGCTGCATGCTGCACCAGTGGTCCGAAGATGAATCCACCCACGAACAACGTAGCCACCGTAATCTTCAGCCACTTGCTGTAGTCCATGCGCATAGTCACCATCATTAGCGTATAGACCGCGAAGAGCATAGCGCCAAACATCAGCAGTATATGAGGTATCAGGATATATGCCGGCACATCGTTGCGGAAACGGATTATCACAGGCTCGTCCTTCAGATAGTCCTTGCCATCGATAGTAAGATAATACTCCAGTTTCCCTGCAATGGGCTGTACGGGCAGCGCTGCATGCCACGCGTTGTCAGTCCTGACAAAGTCCACCGTGGTGTAGGCTTCTGCTGTAGGATAACGGCGGTAGTGCATCTGTGCCTTAACGTCTTCTGGCCAGTCCTTCAGCGTGATAATCTCATCCTTCTGAACACCACTTCTGGGTAGCTTCACCCTATAGTCTTCGCCATTCAGCTCAATATCTACCTTCTTCGGATGTGTAGGTCCCGTCATGCGCTGATAAATACTCAGCGCCAGGGTTATGCCGATGGCCACCCACCAATAGCCTATTTTCTTCATCATTTACCTTTTTACTTTTTTACCTTTCCCATCAGGTGAACCTGGAAAGTGATGATTTCTTCATTGCGCAGCACTTTCACAGGTACGGTGGTATCGGGCTCCAGTTCCGACAAGCGCTGCATATAGTCGTCCATATTCGTTACGGGCTTACCGTCGATCTCCTGAATGATATCACCACTACGGATTCCGGCATTGTGAGCCGACTTTCCAGCCACCACGATATCTGCACGAAGACCTGGAATACGACTTGCTCCCATCACATCAGGCATCAAGCCTAACGTCACCTTAAACTTTCCGTGCTTCATCTTATTGGTGCTCGGCACACTGATATAATCAGGTGTCGTGGGCATATTGGCAATCTGCGTGATCAGCGACTTCGAGAAATCGAGTGTCTGCTGCATGCCATCATAATTCAATGTAGAAGGCACATCGTCGGGCGTATGATACTCCATGTGTCCGCCTGTAGTGAGGAAGAGCACGGGAATCTCCTGTGCCACAAACGACGCATGATCGCTGGGACCATAGCCGTCGGGGGTACAAGATATATTTAGT
>Ga0256407_10007518_pt1 | contig 16363 bp, 10 predicted proteins | sample RumenRJG_04DNA_FD_193489 | JGI IMG/M metagenome (GOLD analysis project Ga0256407, IMG submission 193489) | Bovine rumen microbial communities from Lethbridge, Alberta, Canada - RJG_04 | ecosystem: Host-associated > Mammals > Digestive system > Stomach > Rumen | place: Canada: Alberta...
CTACAAGAAATATACGGAGAATCTGCCTTTCCCCATGCCGGAAGTCAAGGCACCCGTTATCCCTGACCACAAGGTATGCCTTAAAGACTTCGGTGGCGACGCTACTGGTGTGCAGCTCTCGACCGAGGCGTTTGCCAAGGCTATCGATGCCCTGTCTCAGAAGGGCGGCGGTCATCTGATCGTGCCATGCGGCGTGTGGCTCACTGGTCCTATCGTGCTGAAGAGCAACATCGACCTTCATCTGGAGGTGGGGGCCATTATCCAGTTTGCTGCCGACGAGACGCTCTATCCGATTATCAAGACATCGTTTGAGGGCCTTGACACCCGTCGCTGTCAGTCGCCGATCTCTGCCAATGGCGCCACGAATATTGCCATCACCGGCAGCGGTGCCATCGATGGTAATGGTCAGTATTGGCGCCCTGTGAAGAAGGCGAAGGTCAGTGAGAGCCACTGGAAACAGCTGTTGGCAGTTCCTGGTAGTGTGGTGATGCCTGGCGACTACTGGGCTCCGACGGCCAGCTATGCCAAAGGCCATGAGGGGGCCGACCTGAACGTGCCCACCGCCAAGACAGACGAAGAGTTTGAGGCCATCCACCGTTTCCTCCGTCCGGTGATGATCAGCCTTGTCAACTGTAAGAACGTGCTGCTGCAGGGTGTTATCTTCCAGAACTCACCGGCTTGGAACATCCATCCGCTGATGTGTGAGAACATCATTATAGATCGTGTGCTCGCGCGTAACCCCTCTTACGCCCAGAACGGCGATGCCCTTGACCTGGAGTCGTGTAAGAACGCGCTGATCGTGAACTCCCGTTTCGATGCGGGCGACGATGGTATCTGTATCAAGAGTGGTAAGGATGCCGATGGACGCCGCCGCGGGGTGCCCTGTGAGAATGTCGTGGTTGACGGTTGTACGGTCTTTGCCGGGCATGGTGGCTTTGTCGTAGGTTCAGAGATGAGCGGTGGCGTCAGGAACTTCAAGGTCAGCAACTGTCAGTTCCTCGGTACTGATGTCGGTCTCCGCTTCAAATCGACCCGTGGCCGTGGCGGTATCGTGGAGAACATCTTCATCGACCATATCTCCATGATGGACATCAAGACCGATGCCATCACCTTTAATATGTATTATGGCGGAAAGTCGGTGGCAGAGATGATTGCCGATGGCGACATGCCTGACAACACCACCAAGAAGCCTGTCGATGAGACGACACCCATCTTCCGTCATATCGACATCCAGGATGTGGTCTGCAACGGTGCCGGACGTGCGATGGAGTTCAACGGTCTGCCAGAGATGCCGATGGATGGTATCAACCTGAAGAATATCACCATCCGTGCCAAGCAGGATGCTACCTTCACCAACTGCACCAATATCAAGCAAGACAACGTGAAGATTGTCATAGAATAATGATCTACGAATAATCCCCTGCCAGTTGGTAGGGGATTACTTGTGAAATAAAAAGCCTCGCGATGAGCGAGGCTTTATGGTTTGCTTACTTACGAAGACCGAGGGCCTTGATGATAGCACGATAGCGGTTGATGTCCTTGTTGTAGAGGTACTTCAGCAGCTTACGGCGCTTACCAACGAGCATCGTCAGTGAACGAGCTGTGTTGTGGTCCTTGTGATTCTTCTTCAAGTGCTCTGTCAGGTGAGAGATGCGGTAAGAGAAGAGGGCAATCTGAGCCTCTGCAGAACCAGTGTCAGTGGTGCTCTTGCCATACTGACCGAAGATCTCTTCCTTCTTGGCTTTGTCTAAATACATAATTGAATTGTGATTAATAATGTTTGCACTAACATCTTTCAGACGCTTCAGCCAGCCTAATCACGGGCGGTTTACGTCGTCAAATGCTCCGGATTTTCCGAAATGCGGGTGCAAAATTACAACTTTTTCTTCATCCCACCAAATTTTTTAGGTACGGATTACACGGATTACGCGGATTTTTTGTAATTTTGCACCCAATTTCAAGATAATTAGTATGCAGGATATCAGAAATATCGCAATTATTGCGCATGTGGACCATGGCAAGACGACCTTGGTCGATAAGATGATGCTCGCTGGTAATCTCTTCCGTGAGGGACAGAATCTCAGCAATCAGGTACTCGATGCTAACGATTTGGAGCGTGAGCGTGGTATCACCATTCTCTCGAAGAATGTCAGCATCAATTGGAAAGGGACGAAGATTAACATTATTGATACCCCAGGACACTCCGATTTCGGTGGTGAGGTAGAGCGTGTGCTGAACATGGCCGACGGCTGTCTGTTGCTCGTCGATGCCTTTGAGGGTCCGATGCCCCAGACGCGTTTCGTGTTGCAGAAGGCCTTGCAGATCGGCCTGAAGCCGATTGTGGTGGTGAATAAGGTGGATAAGCCCAACTGCCGTCCAGAAGAGGTCTATGAGATGGTGTTCGACCTGATGTTCTCGTTGAACGCTACCGAGGATCAGCTCGACTTCCCTGTCGTCTATGGCTCAGCTAAGAACGGCTGGATGGGTGAGGACTGGAAGACGCCTACCGACAATATCACTTATCTGCTGGATAAGATCGTTGAGGTGATTCCCGCCCCGCAGCAGATTGAGGGTACACCGCAGATGCTGATCACCTCGCTCGACTATTCGAGTTATCAGGGACGTATCGCCGTAGGTCGTGTACATCGTGGACAGCTGAAGGACGGCATGCAGGTGACCATCGCCCATCGTGACGGGTCGTTGGAGAAGACAAAGATCAAGGAACTGCACACCTTTGAGGGTATGACGCATGTACGTACGGAGAGTGTCGATTGCGGTGATATCTGTGCCGTCATTGGACTGGAGAAGTTTGAGATTGGCGACACCATCTGTGACCTGGAGCAACCAGAGCCCATGACGCCGATTGCCATCGACGAACCGACCATGTCGATGCTCTTCATGATCAACGACTCGCCTTTCTTCGGTAAAGAGGGTAAGTTCGTGACCTCGCGTCATATTAACGACCGTCTGGAGAAAGAGTTGGAGAAGAACCTCGCCCTGCGTGTGGAGCCTTTCGAGGACTCGACTGATAAATGGGTGGTCTCCGGTCGTGGCGTGCTCCACCTCTCTGTGCTCGTCGAGACCATGCGTCGTGAGGGCTATGAGCTGCAGGTAGGGCAGCCGCAGGTGATCTATAAGGAGATCGATGGCAAGAAATGCGAGCCCATAGAAGAACTGACTATCAACGTGCCCGAGGAGTTCTCCTCTAAGATGATTGATATGGTGACCCGTCGCAAAGGTGAGATGACCTCCATGGAGAATCAGGGTGAACGAGTGAATATCGAATTCGACATCCCGTCGCGTGGTATCATCGGTCTGCGTACCAATGTGCTGACAGCTTCTCAGGGTGAGGCCATCATGGCCCATCGCTTCAAGGAGTATCAGCCGTATAAGGGTGAGATTGAGCGTCGTGTGAACGGTTCGATGATCTCAATGGACACGGGTAATGCCTTTGCGTATGCTATCGACAAACTGCAGGATCGTGGTAAGTTCTTCATCGATCCGGGTGAGGATGTGTATGCCGGTCAGGTGGTTGGTGAGCATGTTCACGACAACGACCTTGTGGTGAATGTCTGCAAGGCCAAGCAGTTGACCAACGTGCGTGCCTCGGGTACCGACGAGAAGGCCCGTATCATCCCGAAGACGGTGATGAGTCTGGAAGAGTGTCTGGAGTATATCAAGCAGGATGAGTTGGTCGAGGTCACTCCGAAGTCCATGCGTATGCGTAAAGTCATTCTTGATCACGATCAACGGAAAAAAGCTGCGATTCAGCGAGGATAGAGCGATGCTTAAATTCAGCGAGGATGAAAAAACAGTTTCTTAGACTGATGACGATTTTGGTGGCCACTGTTATGGCAGTGTCGTGTCGCCTTACGGCCAAGACACCCATAAAAATGGAGACCACCAAAATCGTTTATACCTCTTATACTGATTCTGGAACGGCTATCGTCACCAAAATGGAGATCACTCGCGACTCACTGGTATGCGATTGGAACGATTATCGTCAGGGAGTCCACGAGAAGACAGGCGTGAAGATAGACAGTAAAGACTTTGATGAGCTGGTACGCCTGTTGTCGGCCATCAGCTTCAAAGTGAAACATATTGAAGATACCAGTGCGGGTGGCGACGGATGGGCCTATTCGTTTGAGACGGAGAAAGGCTGTTACATGTATTTTAATAGCGGGGACCAGTTGTCAGGCCATTATGAAGATGTCATCCAAGCCATCGCACAATTCCTAAAGAATCACCCTCTGCGCCCATGACCTGTTATATGTCAGGTTACGCATCAGCGAAGATCTTGCCGTCGTCGAGCGCAGTCTGCAGTTTGGTATATTCGCAGTGGAAATCATTCTGGAGTCGATCAAGGTAGCGCGCACACTCCCATTTGCACATGGGGAGGTCGTGGAGCAGGTAGTTGCCGCAGCTCTGTGGTTCTGTGGCAGGCACTTCTGTCTGCTTGAGAATCCACTGAAGGCACGCGATGGTGAGACGGCGCATGTCCTCGACGGTGTAAGTGCCGGTCATGATGATATACATACCTGTGAGACAACCCATCGGTCCTACATAGACGACATCGTCTTTCGCCTCGCTGTTGCGGAACCAGGTGGCCATCAGGTGCTCGATGCTATGCATGGCAGCAGGGGCAACGGCTGGTTCCTTGTTTGGTTCGGTGATACGTAGGTCGAAGGTGGTGAAACCCTTATCCTCGCGCGAGACATAGATGCCTGGCTTGAGGTGAGTATGGTCGATGGTGAAACTTTGTATAACTTCCATTATAGACTCTCGATGAATGTCTTGGTGACTTGGAATGAGTTCTCGGCAATCGTATCCCAGAAATTGTGATACTGCGAGGCATCAGTGTCGCGCAGGGGGATATCGCTGATGACACGGAACGAGATGAATGGTACCTTATATATATAGCACACCTGCGCGATGGCACATGACTCCATATCGACAGCCTTGGCGTCGGGGAAGTGACCTACAATCTCGGCCATCTTCGCCTTGGAATCCACAAACCAGTCGCCCGTGACAATCAGGCCGGGCTTTGCGCCGGTTTGTTTCGCCTTCTCCATCAGATGGGGGTCTGCCTGATAGCGGGCGGGAAGTCCTTGTACCTGTCCATAGATGGTCGTGTCGTCGATGGCCTTGCCACAATACACGTCGTGGTAGGTCAGTTCTGAACTCACCACCACATCCTGAAGATTGATGTCATCGCCATTACCACCGGCACAGCCGCTGGAGATGATACAGTCGGGTTTGTACTGGCGGATCATCTCTACGGCCTGTATGGCTGCGTTGACAGTGGCGATACCGCTCTTCTGCAGGATCAACTTGTTTTCTGGAAACAACGGACGGAGTTGCTTATACTCCTTGTCCATTGCTACAATCATACCTATTTTCATATCTTACATGATGGAATTAAAAGTCTGATACTTACTGTTTCTCTGTCTCACGGCCTCGTACATGAGGATGGCGGCAGAGACGCTGACATTCAGGGAGTCGAGCCGACCCAGCATGGGGATGCGGATATGGGCATCGGCAGCCTGACGCCATTGGTCGGTCAGTCCTGTTGACTCGGTGCCCATCACGATGGCTGTGGCACGACGCATGTCGTAGTCGTAATACTCATACGAGTCCTGGAGCTGTGCGGTCAGGATCCGGATGCCACGTTCCTTCAGGAAGGTGATGCAAGCCTCCGAGTCGCAGACGGCAGTCGGCACACTGAACACGCCCCCGATACTGGCCCGTATCAGGTTGGGGTTGTACAGGTCGGTCAGTGGGTCGCAGACGATGACAGCATCGACATGGGCGGCCTCTGCTGTACGGAGGATGGCTCCCAGGTTGCCGGGCTTCTCGACACTCTCCAACACGACGACCAGTGGATTCTCTTTCAGTTGCAGATCCTCAAGCCGATGACTCTTGCTCCTGGCGACGGCGATGATGCCCTCTGTGCTGCCACGATAGGCCATCTTCTCATAGACTGCAGGTGACACCTCACAGACAGCAGACGAAACCTCATGCGGTGCCTGTCCCCCTGTGAGGTAGAACAGCTCCACAATCTCATAACCGCAAGCGATGCAATGCTCGATTTCGCGCTGTCCTTCTACGACAAACAACCCCTCTTCACGGCGAAGGGCTGATTTCTGCTGGAGGGCGACGACGTGTTTGATTCGAGCGTTTTGTACGCTTGTAATGATAGTTTCTTCCATAATCGCTGCAAAATTACAAAAAAATCCGTGAAATCCATGTCATCCGTGCCTAAAAATTTGTACCTTTGCACGCAAATAACAAAACTTGCAAGTTATGACACTATTGAAAAAATGCCTGCCCGACGTGTTGGCAGTGCTGTTGTTTGCCGTTCTGGCCTTTGCTTATTTCTTTCCTGCCGATATCGAGGGACGTATCCTCTATCGCCATGATGCGTCGGCAGGAAGAGGCGCCGGACAGGAAGGTATCGAATATCTGCAGAAGACAGGTGAGCGTAGCCGTTGGACGAATGCCCTGTTTGGGGGTATGCCTACCTACCAGATGGCTCCGTCATATGGTTCTACTGATCTGCTGACGAAAGCAGTGAATGCCTATCACCTGTGGCTGCCAGAGAATGTGTGGTTTGTCTTTGCCTACTTGTTGGGTTTCTATATCCTGCTACGTGCCTTCGACTTCCGTCAGCATCTGGCAGTATTAGGTTCCATCATCTGGGCCTTCTCTACCTATTTCCTAATTATCATCGCTGCCGGTCATATCTGGAAGGTATGGGCTTTGGCCTACCTGCCACCGCTGATTGCTGGTCTGGTACTGGCCTATCGGGGTAAGTATCTGTGGGGCCTGCTCCTGACGGCGGTGTTTACCGCCTTTGAGATCAATGCCAACCATGTGCAGATGACGTACTACTATCTGTTCATCATCCTGGCATTGGTGATAGCCTGGCTGGTGGAAGCGGTGCAGCAGAAGCAGATGGCTCGTTTCCTGAAGGCTACGGCAGTGTGTGTGGTCGGTGCGACTATCGGTCTTTGCATTAATCTGTCGAATCTCTATCACACATGGGAATACAGTAAGGAGTCGATGCGCGGCAAGAGTGAGCTGGTAAAGCAGAACAGTGCCAACCAGACGAGTAGCGGTCTCGACCGTGACTATATCACGCAGTGGAGCTATGGCATCGATGAGACGTGGACGCTGCTGATTCCCAATACGAAGGGTGGTGCCTCGATGCCGATGAGCATGAATGAGACGGCGATGAAGCATGCTAATCCCGACTATGCGAGTATCTATGACCAGATCGGTCAGTACTGGGGAGAACAGCCCGGCACATCTGGCCCTGTCTATGTGGGGGCTTTTGTGATGCTGTTGTTCATTCTCGGACTCTTTATCGTGAAGGGACCGGTGAAGTGGGCACTCCTGGCTGCTACGATCCTCTCCATCCTCCTGTCATGGGGTAAGAATTTCATGGGATTCACGGATTTCTTCCTCGATTATGTGCCGATGTATGCGAAGTTCCGTACCGTGGCCTCGATTCTTGTTATCGCCGAGTTTACCATTCCTCTGCTGGCGATGCTGGCCCTGAAGGAACTGCTCAACGGAGAAGTGAAAAAAGAGAAATTAAGGGTGCCGCTGCTGGTCAGCTTTGCCTTGACGGGCGGTATGGCCTTATTGTTCTCCCTGATGCCTGAGACGTTCTTCGGCAGTTTCATCTCCTCCAGTGAGATGCGTGCCCTGCAGAGTCTTCCTGCCGAACACATCCAACCGCTGATAGCCAACCTCACGGAGATGCGTCAGGCCGTGTTTACAGCCGATGCCCTGCGCTCGTTCTATATCATCCTGGTTGGTACGGGCATTCTCCTGGCATGCCTTTACGGGAAGTTGAAAAAGGAATATACCGTTGGCATCCTTCTCGTGTTGTGTCTCGTGGATCTGTGGACGGTGAACAAACGTTACCTGAATGATGAGATGTTCGTGCCGAAGTCAGAGCGAGAGGCACCACAGGAGAAGACGCAGACCGACGACCTCATCCTGCGTGACGAGACCCTTGACTATCGTGTGCTGAACCTCGCCTCGAATACCTTCAACGAGAACGAGACCTCGTATTACCATAAGAGTATCGGTGGTTATCATGCTGCCAAGCTGCGCCGCTATCAGGAGATGATCGAGGCCTATATCAACCCTGAGATGCAAAAGCTCTTCAAGGCTGTCGGTGAGGCTGCCGGCGACATGACACAGGTGAATGGTGACAGCATCTGTCCGGTGCTGAATATGCTGAACACCCGATACTTCATCTTCCCGCTTGATGGCGGTCAGACCGTTCCCATTCAGAATCCATACGTCTATGGCAATGCGTGGTTTGTCGATCAGATCAGTTATGTCAATAATGCGAATGAGGAGTTGGAGACTGTCGGAAAACTCGACCTCCGTCATCAGGCAGTGGCTGATGCCCGTTTCAAGGCACAACTGGGTGAGGCTGTTGTTCAGGATACCGCCAGTGTGGTGAACATCACATCCTACGAGCCAAATCGTCTGAAATATGAAGTGAATACAGGCAAGGGCGGTGTGCTCGTGTTCTCGGAAATCTACTATCCCGGTTGGACGGTTACCGTTGATGGTCAACCGGCAGAACTGGGTCGCGTGAACTACATCCTCCGCGCCATTCATCTCCAGCCTGGCAAGCATCAGGTGGAACTGGCATTCTTCCCGAAGTCTGTCAGCGTGACTGAGACGGTGGCTTATATCGCCTTTGTCCTCTTGCTGCTCATTGCCGTGGGAATCGTCTTCATTGAATACCGTAACCGCAAGAAGGAATAAACGATGAAGAAACTGCTATCCTTGCCACCCAACCTTGTTGGCAGTTTCCACGAGGTGACAGGCTTGAACCGGTCGGGCTATTTCTGCACCAACGACCCTGTCGGACATAAACTTGGCAGTGGTGGTGGAACGACGTGGCTGTTGGAGGCTTGTGCCCAAAGCGAAGGAGTAGGGGAGGCTGCCTTTGATGACTGGCTGGCCCGTGAGAAGCGTATCCTGCTCCATGCCGGTGGACAGAGCCGTCGCCTGCCTTCGTATGCCCCCTCTGGTAAGATTCTGACACCGATACCCGTATTCCGTTGGGAACGTGGTCAGCGTTTGTCACAGGATCTGTTGAGCCTGCAACTGCCGCTCTATGAGAAAATGATGGCAATGTCGCCCGATAACATCCATACGATGGTGGTGAGCGGTGACGTGCTGATCCGGACCACCCAGCCCCTCCAGCCTGTTCCAGAGGCCGATGTCGTCTGCTATGGCCTGTGGCTCGATGCTTCAGTAGCCAAGAACCACGGTGTGTTCGTCAGCAGTCGGCAGACGCCCTCCGTACTGAAGCAGATGTTACAGAAGCCATCGGTAGAGACCTTGAGCGAGGTACAGAAAGAACATTTCTATCTGACGGATATCGGTATCTGGCTGTTGAGCGACAAGGCCGTGCGACTGCTGATGGCCAGGAGCCGCAAGGGGGATGGTATCCAGGAGTATGACCTCTATTCTGAGTTCGGCTGTGCACTCGGTACTGATCCGACTATTGCCGACGACGAACTGAGACAGTTGAAAGTTGCCATTCTGCCACTAGCCGGTGGTGAATTCTACCACTTCGGAACCTCGCGGGAAATGATCTCCTCGATGCAGCGCATCCAGAATCTGGTGAACGACCAGCGTGAGATCATGCACATCGACCGCAAACCCCATCCTTCTATTTTCGTGCAGAATGCGTCCGTAGAAGTGCCGCTGACGGCTGATAATACGAATATCTGGATTGAGAACAGTCACGTCGGAAAGCGTTGGCATCTCACGCATGACCATATCATCACCGGTGTGCCCCAGAATGACTGGGAACTCTCGCTTGCCCCCGGTGAATGTATCGACATCGTACCTATTGGCGAGACACAGTATGTGGTGCGCCGTTATCATATAGATGACCGATTTGCCGGACCGGAACAACAGAAGCGTCAGTTCCCGACAGTAGAAGCCCCAGGCAAGCTGACATCCTTGGAAGAACTGGATGCCCATACGCTCCGGTTGATGTCTGCTGAAGAGATTTCCACGGAGGCCAACCTGCGCCGGCTCTTCGAACAGCGGCAATCTTTCCGTAAGGGCAATTGGCAGGCATTGGCCAGCAACTGGGCACATAGCGTGTTCTATCAGTTGGATCTGGCAGACGCCAAGGCTGCCTTCGACCAGGAACAGATTCCCATGCCGGCTCCACTGCCGGAGGATGCACCACTAATGACTCGCATCCACGATGCGATGTTCCGTGATGACAGTGACAAGGCATTCGCCCTGCTGCGTCAGGGACTGACACAGAGAAGTGTCACCACCTACGAAGTTGCCAAGGTCCCCTCCCTCTGTGTCGCTAACGACCAGATTGTATGGGGCCGTTCGCCTGTGCGTATCGATATCGCCGGTGGCTGGACCGATACGCCACCTTATTGTCTGTTGGAAGGTGGCAGTGTTGTCAACTTCGCCATCGAACTCAATGGTCAGCCACCCTTACAGACCTTTATCCGACCGTCAAAGGAACTGCGCATCGTGTTGCGGAGTATCGACCTTGGGGCTGTGGAGATGGTGGAAACCTATGAGCAGCTGATGGACTTCATGCATGTGGGTTCGCCATTCTCCATACCGAAGGCTGCTCTGGTACTGGCAGGATTCGGTCAGACAACCAGTTCATATTCAAGTCTCCGTACTCAACTGGAGGCGTTTGGAAGTGGCATCGAACTGACACTGCTCTCTGCCATACCGGCAGGTAGTGGTCTGGGTACGTCGAGTATCCTGGCAGCTACGGTGCTGGGTGCTTTGAGCGACTTCTGTGGCTTAGGCTGGGACAAGGCAGAGATCGGGCGTCGTACGCTGATGCTCGAACAGATGCTGACCACAGGTGGTGGCTGGCAGGATCAGTTCGGTGGTGTGCTCGGTGGTGTGAAACTGCTGCAGACTGGCAGAGGCTTCCACCAGAGTCCACAAGTGCGTTGGTTGCCGACCGATCTATGGCTGCAGCCGGAGTATCGTGCTTGTCATCTGCTCTATTATACAGGTATCACTCGTACCGCCAAGCATATCTTGGCAGAGATCGTGCGACGGATGTTCCTCAACGATGGTCCGGAACTGCGCCTGTTGCGTGACATGAAAGCGCACGCCATGGAGATGTATGAGGCCATTCAGTGTAATGATTTCCAACGGATGGGACAGCTGATGCGCCTGACATGGCAACAGAACCAGCAACTTGACAATGGCACCAACCCCGCCGCCGTCGCTGCGTTGACGAGTCTTGTCGATGACCTCTGTCTGGGTTACAAACTGCCTGGTGCTGGTGGTGGTGGCTACCTCTATATGATAGCCAAGGACCCAGAGGCGGCAGCCCGCATCAAACATATATTGACCGAGCACCGTAGTAACCCCAATGCCCGTTTCGTGGAGATGACGCTCTCTACGGGCGGACTACAGATAAGTCGTAGTTGATGGAATTCCGTACAATTGTCGATGTGCCTGATCCGGGGTTTAGAATCGGCCCTTGTGCAGACCTGCTTTTCGTCGGTTCCTGCTTTGCTGACAGTATAGGACGTCGATTTCAGGAAGAGAAATTCCGGGTTACCGTCAATCCCTTTGGCGTGATGTACAATCCCGCGAGCATCCTTCACACCGTGGAACGTCTGTCGGCACAGCCATTGTCGCCCGTTGTAGCTTTCCTGACACTTGGCACCAACCATGTCTATCGGCTGAAGGAGACGGGCGAGATTGTGGATAACTGTCAGAAGCGCCCTCAGGTGCTCTTCACAGAGGAAGAACTCTCCGTTGATGACTGTGCACACTATCTGGAGCAGACGGTTGCACAGCTTCGCCAGATGAACCCCGACGTGCAGGTCGTGCTTACTGTAAGCCCTATCCGTTATCGTAAATATGGCTATCATGGTTCCCAACTGTCGAAAGCCACGTTGCTTTTGGCAGCCGACACGGTTTGCAAGTCGAATCCGGCAGTCAGCTATTTCCCTGCCTATGAGATGGTGAATGACGAACTGCGTGATTACCGGTTTTATCAAGCAGACATGCTGCATCCTTCCGACCAGACCGTCGAATATATCTGGCAACGCCTCACGGAGACCTGGTTCAGTGAGGAGGCACTCGTGTTTCTCAAGGAATGGGCACCCTTGAAGGCCGTACTGAATCACAAGCCCTTCCATCCCGATTCGGAGGAATATCAGGCACTGATGGATAAAACTATGTTAAAAGTACAGGAATTGCAGAAAAAATACCCTAACTTTGCACTTTGAAAACAAACAACTGAAAATGAATTACTCAATAGAAAAGATTACGACGCTTATTGGCGCACGTCGCATTGGTGAAACCGATGCCCAGATAGGTTGGCTGCTGACTGACAGCCGTTCACTCTGTTTCCCAGAAGAGACATTGTTCTTTGCCCTGAAATCCACACGCAATGACGGTCATAGATACATTGAGGATTTATACCGTCGTGGAGTCCGTAACTTCGTTGTGGAAGCCAAGGGTATCGCAGAATACTGTCCGAATGGTAATGTCACCACGATGGCCGATGCCAATTTCCTGATTGTGCCGTCACCGTTGGCCGCCCTGCAACGCTTGGCAGAACGCCATCGTGACGAGTTTAACATCCCCATTGTCGGTATTACGGGCTCTAATGGCAAGACGATGGTGAAAGAGTGGCTTTACCAGTTGCTCCTGCCGTCCCAGAAGATCGTGCGTTCGCCTCGCAGCTACAACTCTCAGATTGGCGTGCCCCTCTCCGTTTGGTTGCTTAATGAACAGACGGAGATCGGTATCTTTGAGGCTGGTATCAGTCAGCCCGGTGAGATGATGGCCTTGCGCGACATCATCCAGCCTACCATCGGTGTACTCACCTCCCTGGGTAGTGCCCATCAGGAGAATTTCCGTTCGATGGAAGAAAAATGTTTGGAGAAGCTTGAACTGATGCACGATACGGAGGCGATGGTCTATTGTTCAGACAACGATATCGTCAGCCGTTGCATCCGTCGTATGCAATATAAGGGTGAGAAGATTGCCTGGTCGCAGTGTGACGAACAGGTGGCTTTCTTTGTGAAGCACATCGAGAACAAAGGGCAGTCGGCTCGTATCACCTATATCTGGCAGGGTGAGGAGAATACCTATTCTATTCCTTTCATCGACGAGGCTTCTATCGAAGATACAATCACCTGTGCAGCCGTAGCACTGCGCCTCGGACTGACACCTGGGCAGTTGGCTGACCGCATGCCTAAACTCGAACCTGTTGCCATGCGTCTGGAGGTGAAGGAGGGCCAGCGTGGTTGTCTGCTCATCAACGACTCTTACAATAGTGATATCAACTCGCTCGATATTGCCCTCGATTTCATGCAGCGTCGTGAGTCGGCAGGCAGTCTGACGAAGACACTGATCCTCAGTGATATCTTCCAGACCGGTACGACCCCCGATAAACTCTATGCTCAGGTGAGTGACCTGGCAGTAAAGCGTGGCATCAACAAGTTTATCGGCATCGGTCCGGAACTCTCTGCACAGGCTGACAGAATCCAGATTGCCGACAAGCAGTTCTTTGCCGACGTGAATCATTTCCTTTCCAGCGATGCCTTCGCAGCCCTCCATCATGAACTGATCTTGCTGAAGGGCGCCCGCCCGTTCGGGTTCGACCAGATTACGGAACAGTTGGAACAGAAGGTACACGAGACGATTCTTGAGGTGAACCTCAACGCCGTGGTGGAGAACCTGAATTACTATCGCTCGTTCCTGAAACCCGAAACGAAGATGGTTTGCATGATCAAGGCCGACGGCTATGGTGCTGGTGCGGTAGAGATTGCCCGTACGCTGCAGGACCATCGTGTCGATTATCTGGCGGTGGCTGTGGCCGATGAGGGTGTCACCTTGCGTAAGGCTGGCATCACGGCCAACATCATGATCATGAACCCAGAGATGACCGCCTTCAAGACCATGTTCGACTACGACCTGGAGCCAGAGGTCTATTCCTTCCGTCTGCTGGATGCGCTGATCAAGGCAGCCCGTAAGGAGGGTATCACTGGCTGGCCTGTTCATATCAAACTTGACACGGGCATGCACCGTCTGGGCTTTGATCCCGAGCATGACATGGACGAGCTGATTGACCGTCTGAAACATCAGAATGCGGTGATCCCTCGTTCGGTGTTCAGCCATTTCGTGGGTTCCGACAGCGATGACTTCGATGCTTTCTCGGCTCAGCAGTTCGCATTGTTTGAAAAAGGCAGCAGTAAGTTGCAGTCTGCCTTCTCCCATAAGATATTGCGTCACATCGACAATTCCGCCGGTATCGAGCACTTCCCTGAGCGACAGCTCGACATGTGTCGTCTTGGCCTCGGTCTCTATGGCATTGACTCCCGTGACAACCGTATCCTGAATACCGTTTCCACGTTGAAGACCACCATCTTGCAGATGCACCATGTGCCAGCAGGTGAGACCGTAGGATACAGTCGGAAGGGTAAGCTCAACCGTGACTCTGTGATCGCTGCCATCCCTATCGGTTATGCCGACGGACTGAACCGTCATCTTGGTAACCGGCATGGTTATTGTCTGGTGAATGGTCAGAAAGCAGAATACGTAGGTAATATCTGTATGGATGTGGCGATGATCGATGTGACAGACATTCCCTGTCAGGAAGGTGACCAGGTAGAGATCTTCGGTGAGCATCTGCCCGTGACCGTCTTGAGCGATGTCATCGACACCATCCCCTATGAGGTGCTGACAGGCGTCTCCAACCGCGTCAAGCGCGTCTATTTCCAGGATTAATAGAGTCAGAATATTACCAATGAAGAGAAAACTTGTATTGCTTACACTCCTGTTGTCCTTTGTGGGACTTGCCAATGGTGAGCCTCGTAGGTTGTGGTATGACAAGCCTGCCAGCAACTGGCTGGAGGCGTTGCCCGTGGGAAACTCGCATTTGGGAGCGATGGTCTATGGTGGACCGGATACAGAACAGATTCAGTTGAACGAGGAGACTTTCTGGTCGGGTTCGCCCCATCAGAACAGCAGTGCGGAGGCTAAGGCTCATCTCGATGAGGTGCGCCAGCTGATCTTCGACGGACGGGAGAAGGAGGCACATGGGCTGATTGAAAAGTATTTCTTCAAAGGTCCCCATGGTATGCGTTTCCTGCCGATGGGCAATCTGTTTCTGAAGTTCTGGAACCATCAGAACGCTACCAACTATGAGCGGGACCTGAATCTCGACGATGCTGTAGCTGGTGTGCACTATCAGGTCGCTGGCGTGGGCTATCGCAGACAGGTCGTTGCTTCACTGGCCGACCATGTGATTGCCGTCAGATTGGAGGCCGACCGAGGTGGCAAATTGGATTTCTCTGTCTCTTATGAGAGTGAGCTGGAAAACCGTCAGCAGGTGGTGTCGCACTGTCTGACAGCCACCGTGAAGGGCGTAGAACAGGAAGGCGTGCCCGCAGGTCTGAGTGCCGAATGCCGTGTGTGGGTAGAGACCGATGGTGGTACCATCCACGATGAGGCACAGTCCATCACCGTGCGTGAAGCATCGGCTGCAACGGTTTATATCACGGCCGCCACGAACTTCGTGAACTATCAGGATGTCAGTGGTAATCCGTCGGCCAAAAATGAGGTGACCATCGCTTCGCTGAAGGGACGTACTTTCCAAAGTCTGTTGGAGGCGCATCTTGCGAAATATCATAATCAATATCAGCGCGTGTCACTCAACCTGCCAACCTCAGAGAAGTCCACTCTTCCTACGGACAAACGACTGGCGGCTTTTGCCGGTGGGTCGGACATGGACTTGGTGGCACTGATGTTCCAGTATGGCCGCTACCTGATGATCTGCTCATCGCAGCCAGGAGGACAGCCTGCCAACCTGCAAGGTGTGTGGAACGACAAGCTGATGGCGCCGTGGGATTCGAAATACACCATCAACATCAATACTGAAATGAACTACTGGATCTCGGAGGTGGGTAACCTGACGGAGACGGCACAACCACTCTTCTCGATGCTCCGTGATCTCAGTGTGACAGGTGCCGAGACGGCGCAGCAGATGTACGGCTGTGACGGTTGGATGGCCCACCATAATACCGATATCTGGCGCGTGACGGGACCGATAGACGGTCCGACGTGGGGGATGTTCCCGACAGGTGGCGCCTGGCTATCGACCCATCTCTGGCAACACTATCTGTTTACGGGCGACAAGGCTTTCCTGCGTCAGTACTATCCCGTATTGCGTGGTGCTGCAGCCTTCCTGCTCGACTACGTGCAGCGCCATCCGAAATACGGTTGGCTGATGACGGTACCGACAGTATCGCCAGAACACGGTCCGGCAGGTAAGGGTACGACGATTACGGCTGGTTCG
>Ga0256407_10007519_pt1 | contig 16361 bp, 11 predicted proteins | sample RumenRJG_04DNA_FD_193489 | JGI IMG/M metagenome (GOLD analysis project Ga0256407, IMG submission 193489) | Bovine rumen microbial communities from Lethbridge, Alberta, Canada - RJG_04 | ecosystem: Host-associated > Mammals > Digestive system > Stomach > Rumen | place: Canada: Alberta...
ACATTTCAAAAAAAAAAAATAATAAAAATTAATTTAAATTTTTAACAAAAAAAAAATAAATCCCAAAATAATAATTTAAGTAAAATATTTAAAAAAAAATATTTTTAATATTCATCATCAATAATTTTTTGTCCATTACCATCATCATCATCAATATTTTCATATTCATTTTCATAATTATCATCTTCACCTTCATCATTTCCAGTCATAATATCTAAACTATAAAAACCAGGAATTAATTCATCTAAAATTTAATATTAAAATTAACTTACTTTTACCTAACCATTTAGCACACCAACTTCCACTTGGATAAGTTATTGCTATCATTCCTTTAAAATGAGGTGTTATATATTGTATTATTTCATTTTTTTGTATTTTACAATTTTCACATCCATCATTTATAAATTGAGTTTCTGTTTTTATTAATCCACATTGTATACATGCTCTTAGTTTTTTTAATGATGTTGGATAAGAATATTCTTCATTCATTTTTAAAGTGTTTATTTTTAATTTTTTTGGAATATTTTTTTTTAGTTTTTTTTTTGAAGGTGAAAAAAATTAGATAAATTTATAATTATTAATGATTTTTTTTTTTTATTGTTTTATTTTTTTATTTTATTTATTAAGTATTGAAATTTTAAAAGTAGGAAATAAAAAAATATATAAAATTATTAAATTCAAAAAATAAAAAATAAATTTAAACAATATATAATTAGATTAAAAATTAGACCCAGATAAAAAAGCAACTTCAGATTTAACTAATTCAAGTAATTTTAAATCTTCAAAACTAAATTCATCTTTAATTCTAATAATTCTATAAGAATTAAAAATATCGTCTAAATCATCTTTTTCAAAATTCTTTTTATTAATCATAATCTTTTCTCTTTCTCTAAAAATAATTTCTTCTCCATCATTTCCAATTTTAAAAGGAGTTTTAGAAGTAAAATCAAAAAGCATAATTTGATCTTTATCAAATAAACAATATTTTAATAAATCAATTTCTTGCATTTTTTTAATAAAATTAAATATATCCATATAATAATGAATTCTAAATTTAGCTGATTTAATTGCATTATATCTTTTTTTTTGTGTTTTTAGACAACAAAATAAAAATGAAGCAAAAAAATATTGAGAATATGATAAAGGAAAAATATGAATTTCTTTTTTTTCTTTTTTATTTAATTTTTTATCTTTTTTTATATTTAAAGATGTATTTAATCTTTCATTATTATTTATTTTATCATGTGTATCTTCTTCATTATTTTTTAAATTATCATCAGTTGGAGGAATATTATCTTTATTTATATTATCATTTATTTCATCTTTAATTATTATTTTTCTACCTGCATTTTTCTTTTGATATGTTATAATATTTGGTATTATATTTTTATCTTGAATCATATTATTATCATTTTGAAAATTTGTATTAATATCTTTTTCATTATTTAATAAATTCAATTCATTTGGAATTTTTTTATGCATTGATAAATAATTATTTATAATTGGTTCTGTTGATCTATTTAAAAGTATTGTTGAAATTTTATTATTTTTTTTATCCAACATAAATGAATTTATAAAATATTCAATATCATTAAATTTACTTCCTTTAAAAGTAAGCATATGATTAATTAATTTATTATCAATAATTTGTCTTTCTAAAAATCTAATTATTGTTAAAAGTAATATTAGTAACATTCCAATAAATCCAGCTAATTCTGCAATAAATGCAGGAAGTTTTTGATAAGTTCTTTGAAATTGAAAGACTTTTGAAGATACTTGAATTTTAATTTGAGCAATTAAACTATCTTTATTTGTTCTACTTTGATAATATTGAAAAGTATCTAGAGAAAAATCATATATAGAATAATTAGCTTTTGAAATCTTTCTTATTATTAAATTTTCATCATTTGAAAATTCTAATGGTGAAATATATAATGTTGTATATTTTGTAAAAAAATAATCAATAGGTCTAAAAAAATAATTTAATTTCTTTGTTACAAAAGATTTTCTACTCTTAAAATTATAAGATGAATCAATAAAATAAATAACCATTTCTAAAGGATTTTCTTTGAGAAAATTCCTAGTTTCATCTAAATTATTTAAACCATATTCAGAAAGTTGAATATTTAAAGTTAAATATCTAAAATAATAATCAGTATATAAACCATCTAAAGTATAATTTAAATTATCATCAATAATAGGACAAAATAAAGAATGAATATTATTGCTTTCAAAAATATAATCAACATTATTAAAAAAATCTGATTTTTCACATAATTTTAAAGGTATATTTGTCTTAGAAAAAGTACCATCATCATCACCAATCCAATCAATAAATTCAGCAGAATATGTAAAATAATCTTTATTTGGATAAGTATAAATTGCTCCATTACCAAAAGTTTTAAGTCCAAATCCAAAATTAAATGAAACTTCTCTTAAGTTAATTGAAGGACCACTTTGAACTATTTTTCTTGCATAGATAAAATCTATATTTTTTCTTTTTAAAAATCCCCAAGCACAATAAATTGAATATAATAATGTTATTATTGTGAAAATTATATATAAAAGTCCTCCAATAAATGAATGATATCTATATTCATTGTTTATTGTAAAGGATATTGGAGATGAGATGAAATCACATCTTTTTATTACTTTTTTAATAGAATGACAAATACTTTTTTTCCCCATTTTTTTTCAATAGGTTTTAAATTTAATTATTTTATCCTTTTAATATTATTGTAAAATTATTTAATTTTGAATACTTCAATATGAAAGAATACATATAATAAAAAACAAGAATTAATAATATAATTTCTGAATGAAAAATAATTTATTATATCATTAAAAAATGAATATCTTTTTATATTTATAATAATTCATTTCTATGTGAGTAAATTTAGTATATTTTTTCAGATTTTATATAATTAGTGAAATTTATATATGATTATATATAAAAAATGCATCCTTTGAAAAAACCACCAAAAGAAGAAAATAATATTAGAATTGAATTTAAAGGAAACAAATTAAATATTTCTTATATAACTGAAAAAATTTTAGCAATGTCAAGTCCTTATAATTTAACAAAGGAAAAATTTAATTTATTTCTAAATTTTTTTAAAGAGGTTTTAAAAGATAATATAACAATTATTTCATTATGTGAAGAAGAAGTAAAAATTTTTAATGAAAAATTATTTGGAGATAAAATAAAATATATATTAATACGTTTTAATGAACATGAAACTCTTTCTATAATATCAATACATAAAACAGTTAAATTTATTGATAATGAAATAAATAATAATAAAAAATATGTAATTGTTCATTGTCATAGAGGAAAAGGAAGAACTGGTTTAATTATTGCATGTTATTTATTATATAAAAATATATTTAAAGAAAGTGAAGAAGCTTTAAAATATTTTAATAATAAAAGATGTATTGATAATTCTTGTGTTAAAAATCCAACTCAGAGAAAATATGTTAAATATTATCAAGAATGTATTAAAGAAAAATTATTTGATGATAATTATAAATTTTATTTTGATAATTTGATTTCAAGAAAAATGTATTTGAAATCTATTTTAATTGAAGGAATTGATGATAAAAATAATTTAATGTGCTTAATTTATGAAATTGAATCTAATAAATTATTATTTAATAAAGAAATAATTTATGGATTCAATAATATTGAAAATGATAATATTGTATTAGAGACAGATGTTAAATTTTATTTTATAGAAAAAAATAATAATGAAAATAATAATTATTCATTAAATGAAAATTTATTTAAATTAAGTAACTTTGTTTTTGCTTTTAATCCTTATTTTGAATATAATTCAAAAGAAAAAGAAATAAAATTTAATTCAAAATATGAAATAAACAAAATTTATAAATCAAAAGATAAAAAATATGATAATATAAAAATAATTTTAAAATATTAAGTAATTTAAAAGTTTTAAAATAATAATAAAATTTAAAAAAAAATATAATTTAAAATCAAATGTCATCAAAACAAAAATCAAGAAATGACAAATTAATATTATTAGAAGAAAGAGTATTAGTTTTTTTAAAACATTCAAATAACATTCAAACAAAACAATTTTTAAATAAAAAACCTATAGAAAATAATTTTAACTTAACATTAAATGATAGTTTATTACAATCAAATATAATTAAAGAAAGTCAAAATTTTAATAATAACAATAAAAATAATAATAATAATATTAATAATGATACATTAAGTAAATCAATAACTATAAAAAAAGAATTATTAAAAGGTGCAGAGCCACGTTTTAAAATGAAATCAACTCCTTTTTTACAACCAAAATTTAGTAGAAATAATGATTTATCAAGAAGTATTAAATTATTATTAATTCATGATATGACTCAAAGTATTTCTGATTTTTTAGAAACTGATGAACAAATTCCTAATTTTAAATTATATCAAGAAAAGAAAAAAAATGGAATTTTTATTGAAAAAAATTTCCCTTTTAAAATATTACAAGAAGAAGAAAAATGTTATGAAGAAATTATAAAAGATTTTAAAAATAAAGGTTTTACTAATATAAGATATAAACAAAAATTATCTACTATTTATTTGACTTTATTATTAAAAGAAAATAATACTATTGGGAATATTTTTTATCATGATAATGAAATTAATTTGTTTTTAATCAGAGAAGTTTTTATTTTTCTTTGTGTTTTATTTATAGATGAATTTAATGGATTAGGTGAAAATGAATTATCTGATTTTAAAACTTGTTTATATTATTGTCATATTAATTTTCTTTTTATCTTAATGTTAATTGTTAATAATTCAAAAGAAAATGATTTAAAAAATGATAAAGAAAATTATAATTATTTTTTAAAATGTAAAAGATTTTTACATGCAATTAATGATAATATTAATGAAGAAAAATTTAAAATAGAATTTCAAAATATTAATAATATAATTAATAAAACTCTACTAAATTTACTAAACAATTTAAGTAACTTAAATAATAACATAACAGAAGATTTAAAACAAATATTTAAAATATCTCAAAATCAAAAAATAAATGAAATAACAAATTCAATAAAACAAAATATAAAAATTCTATTAAAAATAAATTCAATAATAGAAGAAGAAGAAATAGAAAATGAAAAAGAAATAGAAAACAAAATAAAAAAATACACATCAAAAACAGAACAAAATTCCATAGAAAATTTAGAAATAACAAACTATAAAAATTACGAAGAAGAATCCTCAGAAGAAAATTTACCCCAACCAGAAATTCCATTTTTAAAACCAAAAGACAAAAAAGATAAAAGAGAATATACTTTAGTTTTAGATTTAGATGAAACATTAGTTCATTATATGGAAGATGAAGAGGAAAATAATGCTTATGTAAAAGTAAGATTAGGTGCAGAAAATTTTATAAATGAATTATCTAAATTTTGTGAAATAGTAATTTTTACTGCTAGTACTGAAGATTATGCAAATACTGTTATTAATGGATTAGATTGTAAAAATAATATTAGTTTTAAATTATATAGACAACATACTAATTTTATTAATGGATTTAATATTAAAGATTTATCAAAGTTAGGTAGAGATATTAGTAAAGTTATTATTGTTGATAATATTGAAGAAAATTTCTCACTTCAACCTGATAATGGTTTAAATATTTGTGATTTTGAAGGAGATGAAAATGATAATGAGTTAAATTTTTTACTTTATGATTTGTTAGATATTGTTAAAATTAATGGGTTGGATGTTAGAAAAAAATTACCTGAAGTAAGAGAAAAAATGATAAGAAGATATGCAATTATTTAATATTATGTGTTTTTTTTCAAATTATAATAATTTTTTTTATATAATGTAATAATATATTTTGGATTATTTTAAATAATAAAGTATTTATAAAATGTGTAATAAATTAAAAGAAAAATAAAAAAAAAATGAAATTAAATATACAATTGAATATTATATTTATTTTAATATTAATTATTTATTAAATGGAAATATTTTTTTTTTTCCATATTTTAAATTCAGAAACTTCAAAAAACTTAATAACATCAATATGCCTATGTTTGACATATTTTCTTTATTGTATAAGTTTTATATTTCAACCTATTCAATTTTATCAAAATAAGACAATTTTAGGTTATAAAATAGATTTTATTATAATGAATTTATTTGGTTATTTGTGTTTTTTCTTATTTAAATTAAAAGGTTATTTAAATCAGGAAATTGGAATAAATGAGTCAAATATACTTGATTTAATTTTAATTATTTATTTAATAGTAATAATGATAATAACTATATTTATAATCATACATTTTAAAAATGAAAATGCATTTAAAATTTATCCTTTTGTATTAACCATAATTATTATATTATCATTTGGTGCTTTATTACTTTTTGTTTTAGAATCATTATTAGAAAAATATGAGCCAAAAGAACATAAAAATTTTAACTGTTTTATTTATCTAGGATTATGTAAATATGTTATGGATCTAATTAAATATATTCCTCAAATAATATTAAATAAATCTAGACGCTCAACTTTTGGATGGAATATACAATATATTTATTTTGAATTAATTAGTATTATATTTTTTTATTTGTCAATAGTTTCTGAAATATATAATAATACTTTTCATATTTTTAATCCTCCTGAAAATGAAAGTAAATTGATTTTTTATACTGAAATAATAATCCCGATAATTGTTTTAATTTATGATATTATTTTTATAATTCAAAATTATTTATATTTTGATTCAAATGAAGATTTTTTAATAAATAAAAATATTATAATAAGTAATATTCCAAAATCAAATAGGGATTCTGAAATATTTTCTTAATTATCAAGAAATATTAAAAAGGATAATAATAAACAATAAAAAGCTTCAAATCTAATATAATATTTTAATTAATTTTCAATTGAAAAATTAATTATAAAATTAGATTTAAATTTTTTTTAATATATTTTTCTTAGTTAATTTATTTATATTTTATTTTAAGTTTTATTTATAATTATTTTTGTAAATTAATGAATGAAAAGAAGGATTATAGTATAAATGAAATCTTAATAAGAAGATTAAATAACAACAAATTGAAAAAAATTAAAAAAATAAATTTAAAAAAATATTCAAATATTTCTGATAAAAATATTAAAAATACATCTAGTGAAAAAAAGAATTTAAATAAAAAATTAATACATAGTTTTTCATATACAAATTATAATGATAGTAAATATTGGCATTTATTGAATGGGAAGAGTCATTCAAATCAATCTGGAATGGATTGGATAAAACATTTAAGATATTATCAAAATAAAAATCTAAAAGTAAAAGAAAATATATATCCACCAAGTTTTTATAATAATGATCTTAAAAATTATATGAAAAAAATGAAAAAGAAATCTAATTCATCAAATTATATTAATAATTTTATAGATTTAAGTTATTTGACAAAAAATAATATAAATGGTAAACCAAATATTCATGAATTAAAATATTTTTCTAATTTAAGAGAAGTTAAATTAAGAAATAATTTATCATTTGTTAATCCTAATAAATGGAAAAATACAAATTTTTTATCTTCAAGAGATTTATATTCATATTTACCTGCTCAAAAAAGTTTAGATGAAAATTTAATTATTAGACCTTATAATAAAATTATAAGACAAAGTTTTTATGGTGAAAAAAATAAAATAATAAAAAAAAATTTAATAAAAGATAAAATATTAGCAATGAATTATTTAGGAGAACATAAATCAGAATTACCTTATACTGAAAGATATAAAGAAAATTTTAATTCAATTATAAAAGGTGAATCAAATAATATTAATATATATAATTACTTATTTGGTTTAAGAGTTTATGACCCAATAAGAAAAATAACAAATCTAAAGAAAATTAATTAATTTTAGAAATTATATTATTATTTTTTTGAAAATGATGTGAAAATTTAAGATAATTTTTTCTTTTTAAATATCACTTTAAAATATATATATATAAATAATTAATAAATCTATTAATAAATATTATTATCATAAGAATAATAATAATAATAATTTAAAATAGCAAAATTTTTATTAATAACTTTTATAAAAAAAATGATTCATTCAAATACAATAAATCAAAATAATCAACAAATACAAAATCAACAAAATATACAAAAATCTAGAATACACTTTATGAAAAATATAAAAGGATTTGCATCATTTTTAAATAATTCATCAACATATTGGGCAGGAACAATACAAAATACATTATGTAATTGTACAAGAGATAATGAAATAGTAAAATCAGAAATTGATGAAAATGAAAATAAAAATATAAACACAAATAATAATCTATTTAAAGTAGTAACAAATCAAAATTCTAATTTTAATAATTTAAATAAAGAAATTTATACTAAAGAATGGACAAATGAAGAAAATGATATTTTAATACAACAATATTTTAAACTTGGAAATAAAAATTTAAGAAAATTATCTGAATTAATTCAAACAAAATCAACACAACAAATAAATTATAGAATAAAAAAAATAGAATTGAAATCAAAAATGAGAAGTTTCACAAGACAAGATGATTTAAAAATAATTGAATTAGTAGAAATTTATGGTATAAATTGGGAATTAATATCAAAAAATTTTCCTGATTTTACTTCAGAAATGTTAGAAGAAAGATATAATAATAAATTAGATCCAAAATTAAAAAGAACTAAATTTACAGAAGAAGAAGATGAAAAAATTGTTGCTTTATATTCAAAATATGGTAATAATTGGAAAGAAATTGCATCATATTTTCCTGATAGAAATGCTAATATGATTAAAAATAGATTTTATTCTTTTTTAAAGAAAAAAAATAATATTCAAGGTATTAATTCAATTGATAAAAGTTCTTCTTTAATCGAATCTTCTTCTATTATTACTTCTTCAAATGATTTATTAACAACTTCAACTGATAATTTTAAATTTAATGTTAATTTGAATAATGAAAATATTAATGATGATATTTTAATGGAAAAAAAAGATAATATTAATAAAAATTTTGATTTGAGAATTGCTAATATTTTATCTTTAAATGATGATTTTTATAATAATCAAAATGGACTCTTTATTAATAGAGTTAATAATGTAAATAATAATGGAATTGGGAAAGATTTTAATAATCCTAATTATTTTGATAAATTTAATGAAACTTATCAACAAATTTTCTCCATTAATTCATTATATAATATTGATTTAAATGATTCTAATAATAGTAATGATGATATTAATAATGATATAAATAATATGAATGAAGATGAAAATTCACAATTAAAAAATGAGGAAAAAGAAGAAAAACAAAAATTATTTAATGTATCTCAAAAACTTGAAGAAATACTTAATCAAATTGATTCTAATGATTTTAATACTCATAAAAATATAAATAAAAATAATATAAATGGTAACTTATTAAAAGAAAATACACTTTATAATGATTTAATTCAAAAAAAAGAGAATTTAAATAAATATCAAAAATATTTAAACAATAAATTAAAAAATTTAAAAAAAAACTATTCTAATAAAGATGATATCAAACTATTATTAGAAATTAATGAAATCCTTTTAAAACTTATTTCTGTAAATAAATTAAAAATTATTATTAATAGAACATTAAATGAAATTGATGAAGATAATGGAGAGGATATACAAATGGTTTAATTTTTATATAAAATTTTTTAATTTAAATGGATATTATACCATTTGATATCTTTTTTAGTGTATTATTATAAAGAATGTATTTTTTAACTTTTTATTAACATATAAATATTTTAAAAACAGAATTTTTTTAACAGTTCCTTTAATTCAAATTATAAAAGGTTCTTGATTAATTTGATGAATGATTGAAAATTTTAAATAAATTATAACATTAAATATTATTTATAATCACAATAAAAGTATTTTAAAATAATTGAATTATAGTTTTTAATTAAAATAAAATTTAAATTAAAAATAAAAAAAAAATGAATATTAATCAAACATTATCATTAATAAAAGAGAAATGTGAAAATTTTTCAAATTTACCAGAATCAATGAAAGAAAATATAAATAAAAATGAAATTGAAAATTATTTAATAGAAATATTAAAAATTGATAAAGAAACAACTAAAAATTTTATAGATTTAATATATGATGATAATGAAGAAGATAAAAATAATGTAACAACAAATCATTTTATAGAAAAATATACATCATTATTAAAAATATTAGAAACAACAGAAAGTGATGATGAAGAAAAAAATATTAAAAATAAGAATGATATAAACAAAAAAGAAATTGAATTTGGAGGAAGTCCAATTAAAGAAAACAATAATATTATAAATATATTTGATGATGATACTTCTATCGACCCAGATAATTTATTAAAAGAATTAAATTTTAATAAAATAAATAATAATAATAATTTACAAAATCCAAATTTTTATTCAATTGTAAGACCATCAAATAATTTTAATTTTGGATCTCTTAATAATTTAAAAATTGAAGAAGATTTAATTAAAAAAGAATCAAATCAAAAAAAAAATATATATAATAATAAACAAGAAGAACAAATTTTAAATTCAAATAATATAAATTCATTAAAATATGATTTAAAAACAATAATAAATAATAATAATTCAAATAATAATGTTTTATATAAAATGATTAATAATCAAAGACAATTATCAATAAAACAAAAATTACAAGATGTATTTTTTCAAATTCATAAACCAAATGATATTAAAAGATATAATGTTTATCCATTGGATAATACAAAAAGATTTAGTTCTACTTTAAATATTAATAAAAATTATAAAACTTATGTTTCTAGTCCAATAAAAAGTGAAAATTATTTAAATCAATTTCAAAATAAATTTAAACTTTTAAAAAATTATTCCCCTGAAAAAAATAATTATGATAAATTATATTCAAGTGGTAATTATAAAAAAAATAATATAAATAAAAAATTAGAAGGATTGAATAAAATATTATTTGCTAAAAATTTAGATGAAGTAAATCATGGAGATAATATATTAAATCCAGATGATTTTCTTTCTTTAGAAGATAGATTACAACAATTTGAAAAAAAGAAAATAGAAATTAAAAAAAAACATAATAAAATAGCAAATGATATAAATAGTGGTTCTATTATATTAAATGAAAATAAAAATGAAGATGAAATTAAATAAATTATTTATTTTATATGAATTTTTATTTAAATTATTTTAAAGATACTATTATTATTTTAATTTAATAATTAAATACATTTCCAATATTTTCAGAAAAAAATTAAATATATAAAAAATTACCTTTTAATTATAATTATTCATCCATTAAAGTTAATTTTAAATAATAAGTTGCAGTACAATGATTTAATTCATTATTTTTTAAAGATTTAATAATATATTCTCTTTTATAACCAAATTCTTCAACAAATTTCAAAGCATTTTCATTAAAATTATAATTAATTTGTTCTTTAGAATTTTTTTTTTCAGTATTTAAAATTTCTTCATCATTATCATCTTTCTTAGAAGATAAATTAATTAAATTAATTTCTTTATTATTTTTATTATTTTTATTTTCTTTTTTATCATCTTCATTAATAGAATTATTTAAAGATCTCATTAATCGATTTCCTTTAATATCATTTCTAACAAAACCTTGATCAATATCAGCATTATATTTAACTTCATAATTTAAATTAAGTTCTCTAACTTTTAAATTAAATTTCATAATATTATCTTTAATTAATAAATCAGAAAAATAAATATCTTCATCATCATTATAATAAGGTTGAATTTTAGTATTATTAGGAGTTTGAATATTAGAACTTGGTTCAATATTTTTATTATCATCATCTAATTCACTATCTAAATTTTTATAAGTAAAATTTTCAACTAAATTTTCTTTATCACTATTCCTATAATCAATATTTAACTTTCCAAAAATAATTTTTTCAGCTTTTGTAAATAATGAAATTTCACAATTTTTTTTTTTATTATCTAAACTTTTAATCCATTTATGATTTAAAATATCATCTAAACTAAATCTTTTACTAGGATCAACTTCTAATATTTTTTTAATTAAATCTTCACAATCAAAAGAAACAGAATCAATTTTAGGATAAATTCCTTTAATAATATTATTATGTAATTCCATATCATTATCACCTCTAAAAGGAACAATACCAGTAAGCATAAAATACAATACAACACCACAACTCCAAACATCAGCTTTGAAAGGATCGAAAAAATTTCCTGATAATAATTCAGGAGCAACATATGCTGGAGTACCACAAGTTTCATTTACTAAATTTCCTTTTTTTATTTCTTTCCCGACACCAAAATCACATATTTTAATATTACTATTTAAATCTAATAAAATATTATGTGGTTTTATATCTCTATGTACTATATTTTTTGAATGAATAAATTTTAATGCTTTTATTATTTGTTTAAATATTTTTTTTGATGTATTTTCTGGGATTTTTGTCATTTTTTTTATTGTTTTTAGTAAATTTCCACCAATTGCATTTTCCATTACTATAAAATAATATTTTTTATCTTCAAATTTTTCAAATAGTGTTATTATATTTTTATGACCTCTTAATTTTTTCATTAGATTAATTTCATATTGGATATTTTTTTTTGAAAAAACACCTTTTTGCTTATTTATTGATTTAATTGCTACAATTCGACCACTTAATATATGAAGACTTATGTTTACTTTTCCAAATGCACCATGTCCGACACATCTTCCTATTTTGTAATATTCTAATGTTGTTTCTGGGTATTCGTTATTATTTTTTTTAGAATAATTTTTTATTTTTTCAGAAAGTTTTTTACTTTCGTTCTTGTAATAGTTAATATCTTTAAATGATGATATTGAATTTGTATGAGATAATTTTTTTTCATTTTCATTTTCGATTTCTTTATCTTTATCTTCTTCTTCTTTTTCTTTTTCTTTTTCTTTATTTTTTTGTGTTAATTTGTTTTTTTTAGAGTTTTCATAAATTAAAGAACAATTTGATGTTTTTGGTTTGGAATTTTTTTTGGAGTTATTTTTACTATTTTTTGTTAATGTAGAACTAAAATTATTATTTCTATTTATACTATTATTTATATTATTATTATTTAATTTATTTATTAATTTTGTATTATTATTTCCAGTATAACCATTTTTCTTTAAATGAATATTAAAATTAAACATATTATTTTTTGAATTAGAATTTTTTTTATTATTTTCATTTTTTTTAATTAACTCATTTTTACTTTTAGATTCATTTTTAATTGTATAATGAGAAGAAGAAAAAGGATATAAATTCCCTAAATTAATATTAATTTTTTGATAATAACATTTATTTATATTATACTTATAAGATACATTAGAATTATTTTTATTCTTTTCTTTTTTTTTATTATGATTTTTTTTTAAATTTTCTTTCTTTTTATTATTTTGTTGAGCATAAGATTTAGATGAAATTGAAAAATTATTTTCTTTCTTTTTTTCACTATGTTCATTATGAGAAATATTATTATTAATTGTATTAGTAGTTAAATGGGAAACTGCAGAATATTTAGATAATAAACTTTTAAAATTATTCATTGTTGGAATTACAATATTTTTAATTTTAGTAACTGAAGTAGATTTACTTTTAGAATTTGAATGAGATGATGATTGGACATTTAAATTTCTTTTTATATTATTTTTCTCTTTTGAAACTTTTTTTGATTGATAAGCTGTTATTGGAGTTGTTTTATATGAATTTAAATTAATTTTTTTCATTATATCATTTAAATATTTTAATCCAACTTGAGGAGATTTATTATTTGAAAATGATGATGATGTCTTTATATTATTATAATGAACACATTTTTCATTTTTAGTTTTTTTAATATTTATTTTATGAATTTGATTTTTTTGATTTTTGTGATTTTGATTTTTATTAATTATTTTTTCTTTAGGTTTTAATATATTATTATTTGATGATATATAATTTACTTTTTGTTTTATTTTTGTTTTTGAATTTTGATGTGATATATTTGTTTTCTTTTCTTTTGATTTAGATTGACTTTTTGTTTTACTATGATTTGTATCAAATTTTTGACTTGAATTTATACTAAAAACAACTGTTGGTGTACTTTTATCGATTTTTTTTAAATTATATTTATTATTTTGTTTTTTATTATTTTTTGATAAAGGAGATGGTTTAGATGTTTTATTACTTTTATTAATCATTTTATAATTCAATTTTGCATTTGAAACATGATATTTAAAATTTGAAAATTTTATCATATTTTTATTTTGATTGTTTATATTAGAATTATTTGAGGAAGAACAATTTGAACTCTTCATTGAATTTAATAATTGTTTATTTTTAATTATTAAAAAATTGAAGCTATTGAAATAATATAATTAATAAAATTAATTTTGTAAATTTTTTCAAATGCAGGAACACATGTTAAAGAATAATTATAATAAACAAAATGAAAAGATTGAATATAATTATGATGATACTGAAGAAAAAGAATTTTATGAATTTGGAGCTCATTTCAAATATAAAGATTTATTTAATAAATTAAATGAATTAAAAAAGAAATGTGAAAATATATATAAAATAAGAAATAATCAAAACAATATAAATATTGATAGAATTTCTGGTAAATCTAGAAATATTCAATTAAATAATCATATTCGTTCTATTAATATTTATTTTGGTGATAAAAATAAAAAAAATATTAATAATGTTAATATTGTAAAAATTAAAACTAATAAAACTTCAATTTTACCTAAAAGTGAAGGGATTAATCAAAAATTGAAATTAAATAATCTTGTTGATAAAGTTAATTTAGAAAAAAAAAATATAAAAAATGAAGAAATACAAAATAATATAATTAATCAAAAAATACAAAATAAAAATTTTAATGGAAAAAAAATTGAAACTAAATCATCAAGTCATCCAAAAAGAAATAATCTTGTTACAGTTTCTTTATTATTAAAAAATAAAGAAAAAGAAAATAAAAAAACTTCAAATATAAATATAAAATCAATATCTTCTTCAAATTCAAAAAATAAAAAAGAAACATTTAATATTCAAACAAATCATTTAAAGAAAAAATTAAAATACAATTTAAACTATAATAATAATAATAATAATAACATTAATATAAATAATAACTATAATTGTAACAAAAATAATATTATGCAAAATTTATCTTCTAGAGGTAAAGATAAAAAATTAAATATAAATTATAAAAAATCAACAAAGAATAATAATAAAAAAAATATTGCAGTGACAACTTCAAAATGTATTAAAACAATTGCAAAAAGTAATATTGATTTATTTTCTTTAAATTCAAGTAAAACAAATAGAAGTAAAGGAAAACAAACAAAAAGTAATTCTGCATCAAATGAAAAAAAATCTACATCTAATAAAATAAAATATCCTAAAAATAAAAATAATATTAATATTAATATTATGAAACAATCAGAAAATAAAATGAAAAAAAATTCTAATACAAATAGCTCAGTCAAAAAAAATAAAATTCAATCTCAAAGAAGTTCAATGAGTAAAAATAATGATGTAAATTCAAAGAATAATTCTCAATCAAATCAAAAATTTAATGACTATGAAAAAATCACTCAAAATTTATTTAAAAATAAAAATTTAAAACATCAATTAAAATATTCTTCTCCAAATAATTATACAAATACTTCAATTAATAAAACTAATATAAGTATAATAAAAAATAAAATAACAACTCCTAATGTCACTGTTTTTTTAGATTATCAAAATAATGATAAATTGAAAAATGAACAAAAAAAAAATATAAGTAGAAATAATAATAATAGTAAATTTAATATTAATAATACTACATTAAATAAAATAAATAATAAAAATTATGCTCCACAAATCTCAAAAATGAAAAAACAAATTAATATTATGAAAAAGAATACTAATTCATTAAAAAAACAAATAATTGTTTCTTTTAATATTAATGTGAATTGTTCTTTTAATAATTGCATGAATAAATCAAAATATAAACTTTCAAATAAACATAAAATAAATAATTTTAGAAAAAAAGAATTTTTTGGAAATAGCTTAAAAAGTGAAAATTATGAATTATTTGATAAAAATAAATGTGATATAAAAAAGATTTAAACTCTGTATTTGAAGAATTTATATTTAATAAAAAGGGAATAATTTAATAATAAAATTATATATAAGAAAAATATTTTTTTTTCCTTTAATATATAATAATAAAATAACTAAAAAAATTAAAGTAAGAAATTTTATTATAAAAATTGATTGGGGATTGGGGATTGGGGATTGGGGATTGGGGATTG
>Ga0256407_10007521_pt1 | contig 16361 bp, 18 predicted proteins | sample RumenRJG_04DNA_FD_193489 | JGI IMG/M metagenome (GOLD analysis project Ga0256407, IMG submission 193489) | Bovine rumen microbial communities from Lethbridge, Alberta, Canada - RJG_04 | ecosystem: Host-associated > Mammals > Digestive system > Stomach > Rumen | place: Canada: Alberta...
TATAGAAGTAAGGCTGACGGCATAGTTATATTAAAAACATAAAAAATATAAATTTCATAACATATGAGTGGTTATCCTTAGATGTTTTCATTAGAGTTATGCTCTTAATGAGCATAGGTATTCAATTATACGGACAATTTGTATGAATTAGTCGCAGTTCATGTCAATTGTAATGCTGAATTTGTTGTGTTGTTACTCTGTATATGTTAAAAAGCGGATAGAATTACTATGGAGGTTACAATTATGGCAGTACATCATGGCGGCAAGGTTGGCAGTGCAGCAAAAACGTTAGCAAAGAAAGATTCTTCGAAGCCCGCAAAACGCAAGGCCGGGAAGACATTGGCTAATCATAAAGCCAAGAGTCATTGACAGATGTTATATCCAGACAGGAGCAAAGAAATATGAGTTATAATCAATATCCATTTAATATCTTTAATCAGGATCTGTTAGCCGAGCAGATGAGGCAACAGATGATTATTAACGAACAGATTCGTCACCAGAATGAGCAACTAAACTATATTCTCGAGATGAAGAAGGCTATAAGCGATTTCTGCTGCGCAGCTAAGAAGGTTTCACCTGATTATCAACAGTATGCAATGGAAGTAATAATGGCGGAGATATTGAAGCAAGCGGGAGAATAGTAGCGGAAGGAGATGTTTGTAATTGAGCAATGTGAATCTGATACAAAGTAAGATTTTACAATTGGAAGGTGGAGCCTTTCAGTCTTTGTTTGATGAATATCTTTATAAGAAATATAAGTTTACGAATATTCAAACGTTGGGGGTTCAGACGGCAACAAATAAGCCTACGAAAGGAACCCCGGATTCATATGTTTTAACTGAAGATGGGAAGTATATACTGATAAACTATGGAAGTGTGAATTCTCAACCTGCAGATAAGATAAGGGCAGATATTTTGTCATGCTTTAATTCTGCAAAATTGTCATTGGAGAAGGAAAAAATCAAGAAGATCATCTGTGGATATTGCTCTACTAATATTCATATAGAGCAGTTTAACAGCATTATGGAGATTCTAGAAGGAATAGAGATAGAACTTATCGGAATTGACACACTTTCTCATGACTTGGCGTTGATATATCCGCATATTGCCAAGAATCATCTTGGGGTTGAGATTGATACGAATCAGTTTTTTGATATTGAGGATTTTGTCAAGGCATATGATGCCAACGGTATCAATGCGCCAATTGATAGTGGTTTTTTACATCGCAAAGAAGAAAAAGATGCTATATGTAAAAGCTTACATAATAATGCAGTTACAGTTTTGACTGGACCTTCTGGAATAGGGAAAACCAGATTAGCGATAGAAGCATGCCGCGCACAAGATGATAAAGAATATAAGGTTTTTTGTGTTAGGAGTAATGGTAATTTTTTGTATGAAGACATAAAGTATTATATTGATAATCCCGGGAAATATATGCTATTTCTTGATGATGCCAATATGGTGGTCAGTTTGGATAATGTATTGCAAACTCTTTTGACACTTTCTCCTGAGTATGAGATCAAAATTCTTATTACCGTACGTGATTATGCAAGAGAAAGAGTAATTACTACGGTATCGAAGTATACTACACCCGAAGTAATAGAGATAGGAAGATTCACTGACGAAGAGATTAAGGATATTCTGAAAACAAATGTAGGAATTCTAAATCCTATTTATTTGAAAAAAATATCAGAGATAGCTAATGGTAATGCAAGACTAGCTTATTTGGCTGGAATCAGATCTGTTGATGAAGGTTATCAGGCTATTAGCAATGTTGAAGACATATTTAGGAACTATTATGGTCGTATATTAAGTGAAGCGAGTCTTACAAAAGACGATGTATTAATGCTTTTTTTTATTACGGTTGCAGGTCCCGTAAAAGCAGATGAAAATCAGCTATATGACGACTTAAAAAGTCAGTATGGTGACGAAATTAGAGAGAATGAAACAGTGGAAAAACTATATTCTCTTGAACTTGTTGATTGGTTTAAAAACGAAATAACTAAGGTTTCAGATCAAAGCCTTGGCAATTATATTTTGTATTATGTTCTGTTTGAAAAAAGATGGGTAAGTATCGAAGGCCTAATCACTATTGCTTTCCCACGATACAAGAATAAAGCCGTTTATGCATTAAAAACAATAATAGACATATTTAATTCTGAGGATGTTGCTCGCTATGTTGAAAACGCTATTATATCAGCGTGGAATAATGCTCCTGATGAGCAGAACATGGAGTATTTAGAGGCTTTTCATCAGGTGAATCCAGATAAAGCGTTGAGCATCATTAAAAAGAAGATAGAACAGGAAAAGCACGTGGATTTTGATATGCATAGCTTTGAAGTAGATGCTAAAAAGAATAACCATATTATTTCCACAAAAGAAATTGGGATTCTAGGAGGATTTAAGTACACGGAGTTATTTGAGGATTCGATAGAGCTTCTCATGTCATATTTTGAAAAGCGTCCAGATTTAATAATGGATTTTTATTTTGTGATTTGTGATTATCTTCTATTTGATAAAATTTCTTGGAATAACAAATACAAAAATGAAATTGTGCTAATGGATAGGCTTTGGGAAGTAACTAAAAAAGGCGAAAATTATAATTTCAGTATACTTTATATCCATGTAGCGGAATATGCATTACAAACAGAGTTTTCCTATACAGAAGAAGTAAGGAATCGTAGAGCTTTCAACTTTGTTAGAGTGGCGATTGGATTCAATGAGGAAATAGCGTTGTTGCGCCGTAAGATTTGGAAAACGTTGGGAATTCTGCGCACAAAAACAGAATACCGTGAAAAAGTCAATGATATCCTTTCTGAAGTTCATTTTGATGGGTTAGATGAGAAGAATTCCATAGCCTATTTACAATCTGACTTTGATACGATTTTTGCGGAAGTTATTAAGGAAGATGACATAGATTTCTTTGATGCAAAAATAATTGATAGATATAGAGAAGTTGCTAGTGAGATAAATAGTCCGATTGATGAGAGATATTTGATTTCTGAGAATAATCGTGCTTACAGGTTGTACAAAATTCTAACTAGAGAGCATTTAATTGGTAGAACCGTTGAAGAAGATAATGATATTCGAAAGGCCAATATAGCTGCGGAATTTGATTCATATAGTCTCGAAAACTATACGGAGCTGTTTAAAACATGCAGTTTTTTACAAGATACGATTGGTGAAAGAAATCTATGGTCCCTAAGTAGAGGTCTTGATATAGTTTTTGAGCTATTGGAAATAAATCCGGATTTTTATGTAGATGTGATTGAAGAATATTTCAAAAGCAACGCTCCATTCAGATTAAATGGTTATAGGCAAGTTGGTTTTTTGCTTTCTAACATTGGTTATGAGAATACATATAACTTGATGAATGGAGCTGAGTATAGAGGGAAAGATACATGGCTGTCTCTGATTTGGGAGAGTATAAACGAATGCGATATCACGGATTTAGTTATTCGTGATTACAGTAGTTTTTCGGAAAGAACTTTGGCAGGAGCTAATCCAATAGTACCTTCGGTTACGCTGTTGGCAAAGTTTGGGGAAAGAGATAACGGGTTAAGGAATAGCATTCTTTACCGAATAGCGGGAAAAACTGAACTGTCAGCAACTTTTATGAGATATGCGTACAGAGATGAAGATATAAAAGCTGTTATAAATCTTTTCAAAGATGATCTTGATACATTATCACAAATTTACATGAACGCACTTGAAATAAGTGATCATGTAGATTATGGTGGAAAACTGTTTATTAAAATATACGAACAAAGGCCGAACATATGGAAAGAGTATGTTGATTGGGTAAAGAACCATTCTCGTCGTGATGGATATGAACAAAAGATATTTGAGATGATTTGGACCACTGAGAAGTGGCTAGAATGTATCAACTACGCATATTTGGTTCTTGTAGATGATGATAAGGTCTTTTTTATCGTGTATCCAGCTCGATTGCTTTTTGGTCGAGCAGAACAAGAACCGGATGTTGTAAAAAACAGAAAGAAGCAATGGCTTCTTGATAGATTACATGAGAATAGTAAGGATGTATCTAAATGCAGCAAGTTAATTGATGTGGTTGTTAATGTTATGCCGCATTGGAAGTTGGATTTCATTCTTGAGTATTTAAATGATAACCAAAATGTTGAAGATTTTAAGAAAATACACTTGTTTCCTATGTCGGCTTCATGGTCAGGAAGTGAAGTTCCATTGATTTTAGACAAGATACAATTTCTGCAGAGTCTTAAAGAAAAAATGAAGGGTGCTGCTTATATTGAACACAGGGAATATATCGATGAATACCAAAGAGATCTTGAGGAGTATAAAAGAAAGGTTGAGCTAAAAGAGTATTTAGAAGAGGCCGATTATTCATAAAATAGTCTTGAATATGCTTTGTTTCACTGATATTATATATTTCAACAACATGTTGAAACGAGGTGAATTGGTGAAATCATTAATGTATTCTGCTGAATCTATAATAGAAAACATATTGTCTGATATTCCAAGTATAGAGGGTATCAGAATTAAAGAGCGTAACAAAAATGGATTTGTTATCTCTTTTATTATGGACGACAATGATCAAAAAGAGATAAGGATACTTTGGTTGGATCATGCTTTCCCGAAGAATGTAGTAAACGTGATTGAGTCTAATCCGTCAGATGATTATAGAATCGTTATGGCTCCGTATATTAGTGAGGACGCAGCAAAGATCTGTAAGGATAATGGGGTCGGATATTGTGATCTTTCAATGAATTGCATGATTCTGTTCGAATATATATATATTTATTTCAGAGGCAATCCAAATAAATATCCTGCGGATAATCAGGCTAAATCATTATTTAAGGCTTCTTCTAAAATGACGTCGATGATTCTTCGTGAATTATTGAATGATGTTTCTGTAAAATGGAAGATTAAAGATATATCTGAAAAAGTTAAATGCAGTATAGGCCTGGTTTCCAGAGTGAAATCATATTTATGCAATCATATGTGGGCTGAAGCTGATCCTGATGGTTTTTTTGTTACCAATCCTGAATCGCTTATGAAGTCGTGGAGCGAGGCATACAGCATTCCTGAAACCATAAACTGCTATACACTTGATAGTCTATCTCTTTTTGAACAAAAGTGTTATGAGGCTTACCGTGATACTGGTATCAATGCTTGTCTTACAGGTTTTTCCGGTGGTGTAAGGTATTCGCCTGTAGTAAGATACTCGAAGGTACATGTCTGGGTCGAGCGGGAAAAAATAAATGAATTCATTAGTAATACCGGTTGTAAAGTTGTGGATTCCGGTTCAAATATAGCCATATATATAGCTGACAGTGAAGAGGTCTTTTCTAACTGTAAAGTAATTGATAATAGCAGAGTTGCTTCTCCCGTACAGATATATTTGGACTGTATGCAGCTTAAGGGAAGAGGAGAAGAAATGGCTGAAAGCATACTCAACAAGGAGATTAAGAAGTAATGCGTGACGAAGAATTGAGAAGCAGTCGTGATTATAACGAGGGTCAGAAAGAGGCTGCACACAGAATTCTGATTGAATTGGTTAATTTGTTTGATGAATATCGAGATGATATCCGAATTGTTGGGGGCTGGGTACCTGATTTAATGTTTCCGGATGAGGGGCATATCGGAAGTGTTGATGTGGATATGCTGATTAACCATTTGAATCTGAAAGATGCAGGTTATCAGACAATGTCAAGAATACTTCTAAAAAACGGATATACGGAGCATCCTGATAAATTCTTTTCCTTTGTAAAACGAGTAACCATAGATGGAATTCAATATGATGTTGATGTAGATATTCTTGCCGGCAGATACGGAGGAACAAGTGATGAAAAAGGAGGTCAACATATTCAAGGTTTAAAAGCACTTAAAGCTACTGGTGGCAATTATGCGTTTGAGTTTGAGCCGCAAGTTATTGATGTTCAAGCAAAAAGACCGGATGGAGCGATTGATTCCGCAAGGGTGAATGTAGTAGCTATTGTTCCGTACATTATAATGAAAACCGCAGCACTTGGCAGAGGAAAGCCTAAAGATGCTTATGATATTTATTTTCTAATTAAGCACTATAAAAATGGTGTAAAGGAATTGGCGCAGTTATTTAAAGAGTGTGGAGAGGCGAAGCTGATCCAAGAGATGAAAGATAAGCTTTCAAAAAAGTTTGGTTCTCCGAACCATGCTGGTCCTGTTGATGTTGCAGCATTTATGGACTTGGAAGATAACGATGAAATTGAGTTCGTGAAACGAGATGCCTATGAACAGGTTAAAACATTAATTGAGAGTATTTGATTGTTCTTTTTGAAGGAGTAATACTTGATGACTGAAATTAACAATATAATGATTGTATAAAGTTCTTTACTTTGAATCAAACAAAAAGCATAGTATTTCCTTGATGGAAGGAATATTGTCGGATAATATGTTAGAGAATATTATAAAACACAGGTAGAACTTAAGCCTTATGTATGTAGTTGATTTGCAATCAGAATATTATTTTTCTAATTATGATGTTATAGCGAATTATTATTGTGTTGCAAAGAATGGTGTTTTTCATAATTATGTTGATGAGAAAGTAACTAAACCTTATACATGTCGCTTTTGTGGTAAAAAAGAGCCTGAGGTTAGTTTTAGTGATATTACCCATGCTATTTCAGAATGTGTTGGAAACAAAACGCTGTTTCTTAAGAGTGAATGTGTTCAGTGTAATAAGAGATTTGGAAAAAGGTATGAAGATCAGTTTGCAAAATACCTTGGTCCGGTTAGGACTCTTTCACAGACAAAAGGAAAAAAGGGAGTGCCATCATATAAGACAATCGATAATAAGTTCCGCATTGATGTAACAGATAAGGGAGTGATTGTTCAAGAAGCGGAAGGTCATAAGCTTGTAGACTTTAAAGATGAAGAAATTATCTTAAATCTAAAGAAAGATACATATACCCCTTTACTAGCATATAAAGCAATGGTTTTTATGGCACTCTCTATTATTCCAGAATATGAAGTTAATGCATTTAAAGAAACTCTAGATTGGCTTAATGAGGATAATCTTATTAATACATGTTTTGATATGACATCATATTCTTCGCATGTAATTGAATGTTTCTATGAAGGAGCAAAACCAATTCCATTACATGCTGTCGTGGCAAGAAGAAAATCGGAAAAAGATGTTCCATATGCTTTCTTTATTTTGGAATTTGATAATTATTTCTTTCAAATAATGATTCCTTGTATAAGTGAAGATTGTAAAATCATTAACAAAACCGTTACGTTCCCGATCTTTCCTTCAACAATAGATATGGATCCGAATTTGTGTAAAAGGCGAAGAGGAGTAACAGTTAAAAATCTAAGTTCAATTGAACCAATAAAGGGAGAAAGTGTAGAAATTGCTCTACATTATGATTATAGAGAAGAGATTACAGGGAATTATTCTGCTCTTCAGAATATAACAGCCGAATTAGGTGTAAAACCAATAAATCCAAACTAAAAGCTTGTTAAGAAATGGTTGAGATTATTCAATTAATTGTCATTAGAAATTTTTTATATGTTTTTATGTTTGACTCCAAGTGCTTACGACTATATAATTTAGTCGTAAGCTAAGTCGTAAGTGAAATCGTATGTTCATAGGAGACAAAACATGGCAATTCCCATCACAATCGAAAAGTTATTAACGGAGAACATCGTTGAATGGGCAAGAATAGAGTTTAAAGAGGGATGGAATCCGGAAACAACACTGAAAACCATAAGTGCATTTGCTAATGATATAGATAACTGGGGTGGTGGCTATATCGTTATAGGTGCAAAAGAAAAAGATGGGAAAGTCGTAAGACCGGTAAAGGGAATATCACCAGAGTCGGTAGACAAAATACAAAAGGAACTTCTTAGATATTGTAAGTATCTGAGACCTGTTTATATTCCTCAGACAGAACCTGTTATGTTTGAGGGGAAGATGCTTCTGTTAATATGGTGTCCGGGCGGATATGAACGACCATATGCATGTCCTAAGTCACCGGATTCAAAGAACAGCGAGAAGATATACTATATTCGCAAATTGTCCAGCACGATCGAAGCTACCGACTTAGATGTTAAGGAACTAATGTCTTTAACACATAATGTACCGTTTGATGACAGGATCAATCCTAAAGCTGAAATGAAGGATCTAAAATATCCGATTATCAGAAATTACCTTCAGAATGTAAACAGCAGCCTAATTAATGATATTGATAATTTGGATGTGGTTCAGATAGCAAAGGATCTGCGAATCGCAGACGGACCAACGGAATACTATAAACCGTTGAATGTTGGCTTGCTGTTCTTTAATGATCATCCGGAAGCGTTTTTCCCTTATAGCCAGATAGAGGTAGTTAATATTCCTGATCCAACCGGTCAGGGAATGGAAGAACGAGTTTTCGCAGGTCCGATAGATGAACAGCTGCGGGATGCACTCAGTTACATAAAGAATAATGTGATTGCTGAGAAGGTTTTTAAGGTTTCTGGGCAGGCTGAAGCTGTAAGAGTTAAGAATTACAGTTATGAGGCGATAGAGGAATTCTTATCTAATGCTATATATCATAAGTCTTATCAGATCCATGAGCCGGTTACGGTAAGAATAGAGGCCGATAAGATTGAAATAACTAGTACACCTGGACCGGACAGATCTATTACGGATGATGATATTCGCAAGTATCAAATGAGGACTAGAAGATACAGAAATAGAAGAATCGGGGATTTCCTTAAAGAGTTACACCTTGTAGAAGGCAGAAATACCGGTATCCCGACTGCTATAAGAGCAATAAAAGAAAATGGTTCTCCGTTACCTTTACTCCTTACCGATGAAGAACGAACATTTTTCTCTGTAATCATTCCGATACACGAAGCGTTTTTGAATGAAAAAAATACAAATATTATTTCTGGTTCTGCTGTTGACAAAACGGCACCAAAGCGTAGAACAAAAGAACAGATAAAAGTATTAATTCTGGATGTGCTGTCGGCTGAAAGTGTATCGACTAATGAGTTATATAAAAAGCTGGGATATTCCGGTAATGCATCAAAAACATTTAGAAGTTGTGTTGAGGAATTGATTGATGAAGGGAAGATACGGTATGCTGCGGAGAATAAACAGGATTCGAATAATGTGTTGGTAAAAAATTAGTATCACAATAGCTTTAAATCTTATTATATTAAAGAGGAATGAAATGGACAGAGAGACAATAATTGAAGAAATAAACGAGTTAATTAGTGAGAACCAACGATTAATTCTTCCTAGCAAAAAGAGTTCTTCATATGTGGGGGTTTCAGATTATGTTGATAGATCAATATATGATGGTTGGCACACGAAGGCCTTAGATTTTTTAAGACGGTTTCTTTCTGATGACAGCGATTACGTTAAGAAATTTAATTCTTGTTCTAAGAATACTTTTAGAAATGCTGAATCGGCTAATAGCATCCTTAACAATTTAATAGATTCTATTGATAAAGGAATAATACCAATTCATAGTCCGAATCTTTTTGATTGTGGCGATGAGCTTGATAATTTGTTTTATAGCTTTCATCGAGTAGTAAGACAACTAAGACAAAGATATAATAATCGTCCTACACTTGACATTAATGATGAATATGATGTCCAAGATTTATTGCATGCTCTTTTGAAAATATATTATGATGATATTAGAACTGAAGAATGGACACCATCCTATTCTGGAAAATCAGCTAGAATGGATTTTCTTTTGAAAAAAAATAAAACGATAATTGAAGTTAAGAAGACTAGAAAGGGATTAACGGAGAAGGAAATTGGAGATCAGTTAATAGTGGATATTGAGCGATACCAAATTCACCCCGACTGTCAAAGAATAGTTTGCTTTATTTATGATCCTGAGGGAAGAATTGCTAATCCTCAGGGTTTGAAGGATGACCTGATGAGTAAGCACAGTGATTTTCTATCCGTTTATATAAATCCTTATGATTGATTCTTTTTGCTAGTAAAGAAAGGTACTATTTTATGAACTAAATAAAAATACAAGACACTATATCTAGTGTTACGTTATATTATATTAAACAAAATGTAGATATTTTAATGAGTGGTGTTTAATGCAAAGCATATTGAATACCACAGTGGTTCTTTCTCTTTATGATTTTTAGAGTATAATAATTGGACTATAACCGATTTGTTTTAGTTTTGGAGGCTATATGAAACAAGCTAGAATGATTGGAAATACCGTACGCAATAAAGCATCAAGTAAGGGATATACAGCATCGGAATTGGGGGCTTCTATCGATTGTAGCGAGGACTTGATTCAGTTGTTTTTTGATGGTAGAGCGTTGCTTTCGTTTGATAAACTTGAACAAATATCAAACATTCTTGACATGCCTCTTGAAGCTATTATTGAAGGTAATGAAGATGAGTATGACATGACCATAGTTCATTGTATGAATCAATTTAGTAATAGTGATAATCGAGAACTTATTTTAGATTTAATTGATGGATATCTTGATGTAAAAGAATCTCTTTCAAATAATTCATGAACAATTCAGTAGTTAATTTAATTGTTGAGGCATTACAAGACAAACTTAAGTCAACCGGACTTGAACGAAAGTATCCAAACCGAGTTTTGAGGGGTGATATAGTAGAGATCTTGGATGATTATTGTACCGTTGTATATTATCCTTTGAAGGATGATAACAATGGATTTCATAGAATTGTAAAATCCAACGGAGAGAATATTCATTTTGTTTTTATTAATACTGCTCAGACTATAGATAAGCAAGTTTTTACAGCTGCACATGAGTTGGGGCACCTTTGGAATATTGATAAAATTGTTTTAGATAAACTAGATGAAAAGACTAAAAATGAATTGGGACCTGATGCTAGCGAAAATATAATTAATAGATTTGCAGCGGAACTGATGATGCCTAAAGTTGAGTTTTCAACTTGTTTTTTAGCATTTTTACAAGATACAAAAGATTGTTATCCAGAAATTTCGGTTCTAAATCTTTTGAAGACAATAGTTCATTTAATGGATCGATTTCTTGTCCCATTCAAGGCAGTTCTTTGGAGATTGAATGAATTGGGTTATTTGTCTTCTGAAGACACAGAGTATATAAAAAGAGAGTATGAGAGCAAAAATGGAATAATATATCCACTTGTTGATCAATATATTGAACAATTTGGCTATAGAGAATTAAATGCCAACTTTGAGAAAAAGTATATCAACGGATTTGCGGAAATACTAGCTGAAGCCGAACGGAGAAATACATTAAGTCCTGAAAAAATCAAGCAATTGCGTGAAGCATTTTGTATTTCTTCGGAGAGTCTATCAGATAACGAATTACCAAGTAACAAGATTGTTCTTAAGGAAAATGCGATAAATGGAAAAGACAGCTCTAATTGACAACGACTTTTTATCAAAGCTTTCTGAAATTAAGGGAGAGTCGTCGGTTGTTGTTTCATTGATTTCTAGAGCTTTTGCTGGATTAAACCTTATTGTTAAAATGCATGAACTTGTCTTTGATAATGAATTGGGTGATTTAGCGTCAAAAGAACCAATAAGTATTCTTTTCAAGAAGCAAATAATATCTAAGCTCCTATTGGATGAAATAGTATCTGATATTAGAAGAGAAAAATACTATCAGATTTGCGTTAATGAGCTTTATTATCGAAAAAATGGGGAAATATTTCCTTTTGAAGACATAGGCAAATGGAAGAAACATTCAAACTTAGGCGAAATACATTCAATTTCAGCTTGTCTAACATGTGGCTATGGAATATTCCTTTCTGATGATCACGATTCCAAAGTGTTGAATTCTATAATTATGGAGGCACATTTGGGGGAAAGTATAACAGTATATAATCGAGATGAATATATACAAAGTATAACAACGATGGGATGTTTAAATCATAAAGAAAGAAAACAATTTAAACATAACAAAAAACAATAATGTTGTTTTGAATTGTGATATTTACTATTTATGATAGGCGTTAGACAGTGAGTTCATCCGTGAGTTCAAAATGAGTTCACGAGAACGGAAAAACATATACAAATGAGTTCATTGAGTACAAAGTCATTATCTCAAATGCAATAAAACAAAGCATTTGCAAATGGTTTCCGGATAAAAGCGATCGAGCTTGAATAGGCCCAAATCGCTGGAAACGCCCGTAAATAGGGCGTTTCAGTTTTTTAAGCCACTAAAAAGCCACCAGAATTTCCACCCATGTATTTTTGGAATTAGAAACAAAACTGCATTTCATTAACGATCTGCAGCTCAAAAATATATCAAGAGAACTTAACTACGATGTTATAATTGAGAAGACAGAGGAATGGATCCTTTGTCGAGATAATCATCAGGAAAACAGACTGGATAATATGAATGAAATAACGATAAAAGCCTTATCACCGGATCTGGAGAAAGATTACTTTGACTTTTTTGATAACCGTGCATTCTCGGACGGTTCACCTTACTATCCCTGTTATTGCAATGCATTTAATATGAGTGCAGGCGAGATTGAAGCGATGCGCGATCAGGCAAAACAGTATGGCGGTGGAATTGAAGGTTGGAAGAGATCCCTTAGAGAAACAGCTGTCCGTATGGTAAGACAGGGCTTGATACGCGGTTACCTTGCTTTTGATAATGACCTTGCAGTCGGATGGTGCAATGCGAATGACAGGACAAACTATTACCGTGTCGGCGAGTTTGATCTCGATCATCTTCCGGATGAAAGTACTTATTCTCACAGTTGCCTTCCGGGACAGGTCTTGTCGATCGTGTGTTTTGAGATCAGTCCGGATTATCGCGGAAAAGGTATTGCGAAGCAGTTGCTAAAACAGATCTGTTCTGATGCCGCGAGAAACGGGTATCAATATGTTGAAGCTTATCCGGAAGTGAGCGGACAAACCTCTATGGCTTTTACCGGCCCTGTGAAATTATATGAGAAGAACGGATTTGCCGAATTCAAGAACGACGGCAAAACGATCATAATGCGTAAGCATCTAACTAAATCTTGAAATATGAAAAGAATACTGAATTCTGTTATAAAGATCATAAAGTGGATTGTTGTTATAGTTTTATCGCTGATAATCCTGTTTCTCGCTGTTGTTTATATCGGTAAAGGAATCAACCGCATTACTCCCAAAGGCGGGATCAATGAGACTCAATATGTGGAAGTGAATGGTCAGGAGATGTGGATCAGCATCTACGGGAAAGACATTAACAATCCTGTTCTTTTATATTTGCATGGTGGCCCCGGGTATTCTACAAGTTATGCTGATTATGCGATCCTGAATAAGCTGGCAGATGATTATACGATAGTAAATTGGGATCAGCGAAGCAGTGGAAGGACATACCTGAGGAATCCTGACGATGATACCGAGATTACGCTTGATCTCATGCGGTCAGATATTGATGTAATCACGGATTATATTCTCGATTATCTGGGAAAAGATAAGCTTACGGTAATGGGTATTTCCTGGGGATCATTTTATGGGATAGATTTTGCTTATAATCATCCGGAGAAAGTGGAGTGTTATATCGGACTTAATCAGACCGTGGGTTATTATAAAGATTCTGTCGCGTACAGTATGTCTGTTTGGATAAGAATGGCGCAGTGCCTGAAAGAAGCGGATTTCCTGACACAGGAAGAAAGGGAACTTGCCGATCAGATCGATTTGGATGAACTCAGACAATATATGGCAGAGTCTTTCGTAGGTGAGACTGATGTTTCCGACAGATCTAAAAATCTATTTTTTCAGCTTTATAGAGCACATATTGATGAAGTTCAGCAATATATGAAGGATCACGGGCTATCGGATCCTGTTCGAGAATGTGATGTGAATCTTGTTGCAGCAATTCTTTTCTGCCCTTACTATTCGCTTTGGGAATCTTACCAGGTTTACTCTTATGATGCTGATGATGTCTATAACGGATTAATAATGGAGACCAATATGCCCGGAGAGGACAATGATATTCTCGGCAGAACCAAGTATCAGTGCCCTGTATACTTCTTTCTTTCGGAAGATGATCTGACCTGTGATCCTGATATGGCGCAGATGTATTTAGAAAGTATTAATGCTCCGGATAAAGGTATTGGATATACTGCAGGAGGGCATGGAAATGCAATGTATCACTCAGATGAGTTGGTAGCATTTATACATGAAAAGGTTTTAGAAAAATGAGATACAGTCGGGGTAATAAAATCTTGAATTTAGTCGACAAACAGAGAAATAATTTTAACTCATACGCCAAGATTGACAGAGAAGATATGGATGCTTTGAAACGTTTAGGGAGAATGGCTGCCGAAGGAATTATCAAGGATGATGATCCGGTTTGGAAATAATTCTTGTTTTATTGAAGATGAGTGTTTTTTAAAGCCACCAAAAAGCCACTAAATTTCGAACTCATATATTTTGGAGACAATAGCAGAACCATATTCAATTAATGGATCTGCAGAATAAAAAGTTATCAAGAGAACTTAACTACGATGTTATAATTGAGAAGACAGAGGAAGGGATCCTTTGTCGAGATAATAGACAGTATAATACTCTTTTGAATAATAGGGAAAAGATACATACAGCGTTGAGTAAGGAGCAGTTTCTGTGCAAAAATATGAAGCCAAGAAAAAGTATTTGATCATCTATTTGTGCCTGATAGCCGTCGGCGCTTTTTGCATGATGTCCCGCTGGCTTAACACTATTGATCCCGGAATAATACTGCTTCCCGGTTTCTTTCTTTCACACATAACGAACTTCGCTCTGTGTATGATGGCATTGCTGATTGTCGGCTTTATTGTTCTTTGTTTCGGAGGAAAACTTAGAATCATTAGTATAGTAGCTTTACTTATTGCAGTACTTGGAATCGTATATGAGTGTCTTCTTCCATTCCTGAACACCCCGGATATTTGGGATGCCGTATTTGGAACCGCCGGAACAGCTGTTGCATATATTTACCTTGTAATGCTTAAAAGGAACGGCTTGATTGCAAAGTAGAAAAACACCTGTTTGTCAGGATGATGTGATGGTAAGTTATATCATCAGGAAGCCAGGCTAAGGATATAGGAAACAAGCATGAATAAAGAATGGGCTGAACAGAATGAAGAAATGCAGTCGCTGATTAAAAAGGCTGGCACATTTGAAAAAGGCAAGGATGTTCTTTTCGGGCTTCGAAATGATCTTATGGATACCCTGCTATCATTCAAGGAAGATTTCAACAGAGAAGATTTTGATGCTATGCTCTTTAAGAACTGCACCGCTGTTTGAGTGATATTTCTTGACATATGCAGCATCCTGCATATATACTGTTTGGGAAATAGGCAGTATACTGCATAATGCGGAGGAATAATGGAACATTACAATTCACCTGAATTTACATCGCTTGTTGAAATATCGAGACTTGCCAATACTTTGCAAACAGTAATGGACATGGGGATGAGTGACATCACTTCCAGACAGTGGCTCCCGCTCATGATCCTTGGAAGGTGTGAGGAGGCTCCCAATCTGAATCAGCTTGCTGAAAAGTGCGGCATCACAAGACAGAGCGCAAAGCAGCTTGTAGATAAGCTTGTGGAGAAGGACCTTGTCCGTCTGGAAAAAGATGAAAACGACAGACGTAACTGTCTTGTGGTCATAACAAAGAAGGGCCGCAGTTGGGGTAAGAACAATCTTGAGAAAAATGTAATGTTTGTTCAGGAGCTTTATTCAGGGATATCAGAAAAGGAAATAAAAGCCTTTGCAAAAGTTCAGCAGGAGCTTCTGGCGAAACTCGAAATGATCAAGTCTGGTATGACGGAAGAGGCTGTAAATGAATAAAAGCTCAACAATGATAAAAGACAGATTCGATTGGGGAATAATACCGAGATTGATACTGTTTGTAATACTACCGAATATCGTAAACACACCACTCCGTATCTTCGTTGAGGCGGTGATCGAAGGTAAGAAAGAAGCACCGGCTTTCGTCACGGGGCCCTTTCTTATTTACGGGGTCTGTGCAGAACTGGTCGTAGGATTCGGATACATTATCCTCGGCTATAAGCTTCCTGTTAAAAACCGGGTCTTACGTGGCTTTATGTACATAATGCTGATACTTGCAAGCAGTTATCTTCCGAATATCCTTGCGATGTTGGGCGGTGACGGAAAGATAATCGAAGAGTCACTTACCGTTGGGATAGTGGTTGTAGATGTCATCTCGTATGCATTGAAGGGATTTGTTCTAGGATTCCTTATGAGGAATTACGATGTCAGAAATAACGCTCCGCCGCTTGCAATATCTATCAAGACGTTATCTTTGATACAAAGCCTATATGTACGATTAGCCCAGAAACCGCTTGATTTCTGGGCTTTTTCACATTTTGGCGCACCGAAAGAAAGGTGTCCTGCGACGTTGTATTCATA
>Ga0256407_10007523_pt1 | contig 16355 bp, 11 predicted proteins | sample RumenRJG_04DNA_FD_193489 | JGI IMG/M metagenome (GOLD analysis project Ga0256407, IMG submission 193489) | Bovine rumen microbial communities from Lethbridge, Alberta, Canada - RJG_04 | ecosystem: Host-associated > Mammals > Digestive system > Stomach > Rumen | place: Canada: Alberta...
GGAGAGAGAATTTGCATCCGCTGCAAAACTTGCAGTCCCTAAACTCAACCCGACCAAAGTTGCTGCAACCATTGTTTTTAACAAATTTGCATTTAAGACAGATTTTGCACAACATATACTTTTCATATAAATATCCTCATTCCAATCTACATTCACATTTACTCATTTCGGCTATTCTTAGTCAAATCTTTAGAATTTCGAGTAAATGTTTTACATTACTTAAAATTGCATATCTAATTGTATATCCTATAGATATACTATACCCAAAAATTTTATTTTTATAACATGTTTTTTAATTTAAAATATTAAAAGCTTCATCTACAACAGATTGCGGTTCAATTTTACATTCCGAAGCGCTCTTTGTTGAAAGCCACAAAAGGTATTCAATATTTCCAGAAGGACCTTTTATTGACGAATAAGTTAAACCGTTTATAAAATATCCTAAGCCTTTCGCATAACTTATAACTTTATTTATAACTTCTGCATGAACACATTTATCTCTTACAACACCGCCTTTTTCAACATTTTCTTTTCCTGCTTCAAATTGGGGTTTAATCAATAAAACCATTTCATGAAAATCTGTAGAGAGTAGTTTCTTTAAATTATCCAAAACTTTTGTTAAAGAAATAAATGACAAATCACTAACCAGCAAATCTGCAACAGGGTCGTTGTCTGAATAAATATCTTCAAATGCACAATTCTTAAGATTAGTTTTTTCAATCGCCTTTACTCTTTTATCAGACCGAATTTTCCAATCCAACTGACCATAACCTACATCTGCTGCATAAACAAATTTAGCTCCATTTTGCAAAAGACAATCAGTAAAACCACCGGTTGAAGCACCGGCATCAAGACAGATTCTGTCTTTTACAGTTACAGAAAATGTTTCCAGCGCTTTTTTTAGTTTAAACCCGCCTCGAGAAACAAAAGGCATTGATTTTACAACAATATCATACTCTTTTGACGTATTAATCTGAAAACCTGCTTTTGTAATATATTCGTCATTAATTTTAACCTGACCTGCCAAAATTGAGGCAGAAGCTTTGCTTTTTGTTTCAAAATAGCCTAAATCGGTCAGATATTTGTCTAATCTCTCTTTCATAAATTGAATACCTTTATGGCATTTTGGGTTGTAGCCTCCGCAATTTCGTCAACCTCTACACCTCTTAAAGATGCGATTTCTTCTGCTACATATTTGATGTAAGCCGGCTGATTTTCTTTCCCCCTGAAAGGTACCGGCGCCAAATACGGAGCATCAGTTTCCAAAAGCAATTTATCTAACGGAACAATTTTGGCAACTTCTTTCATCTTTATTGCGTTTTTGAATGTTACAACTCCGCCTAAAGCCAAATACCACCCCGCTTTTAAACATTCTTTAGCAAATTCTACACTGCCCGAAAAACAATGCATAACAATATCCGAGCCTTTATTATATTCTTTAAGAATATCAAATGTATCTTTATGAGCTTCTCTGTCATGAATAGAAATTGGTAAATTAAGCTCGTTTGCAAGTTTTATTTGTTTTATAAAAACTTCTTTTTGTAAATCATTAAACGATTTGTCCCAATAGTAATCCAAGCCTATTTCACCTATAGCAACAATTTTAGGATGTTTTGAATATTCTTTAATCTTGTCTATTAAACAATCATCCCAATCTTTGACTTCAGTCGGATGAACTCCGAGCATTCCGTACAAATTGACATGAGTTTCAACTAATGACATTACAATATCAATGTCCTTTGGATATGCGGACGGAATAATTATTTTATCAACTCCGTTTTCTTTGGCATTCATAAAAACTTCTTCCAAAGAAATACTTTCTATCATATTTATATGTGAATGCGTATCTATCATATATGAATTATAACACATCAAAATGATAAATTTATATCTCTAATCCACCGAAAATATCAATTGATGTCACTTCTTTTAATTTTGGGTAATCATTAATATTATGTGTTTTTAAAAAATCTATTGCTTCATTCCTAGCTATCTCAAGAATTTTTGCATCACGTACAATATCTGAAATAATCAAATCCGGCAGACCGCTCTGGCGTGTTCCCAAAAATTCACCAGGACCTCTTAATTGCAAATCTTTTTCAGCAATTACAAAGCCATCATTGGTTTGAGTCATTATATTTAGACGTTCTCTTGTTTCTTGAGATTTTGTTGCAGTGTAAAGTATACAATATGATTGCAAATCGCTTCGTCCGACACGGCCTCTTAGCTGATGTAATTGAGAGAGCCCAAATCTTTCCGCATTTTCAATCAACATTACTGTGGCATTCGGAACATCAACTCCAACTTCTACAACAGTTGTTGAAACCAAAATATCATATTTACCGTCTTTAAAATCCGACATTACTTTGTCTTTTTCATCATTTTTAAGTTTTCCATGAAGTAAACCTATTCTAAATTGAGGAAATACTTCTTTTTGCAATCTTTCCGCCTCTATAGTTGCAGCCTTTGCCGAAAGCGTTTCGCTTTCTTCTATCAGCGGATAAACAATATATGCTTGCCTGCCTTCTTCTATTTGTTTTTGAATATGTTCATAAACACCTCTGTGTGAAGTTACCAAAGATGTTTTTATCGGTTTTCTTCCTTTTGGAAGTTCATCAATTATTGTTAAATCCAAATCACCATGCACTGTCAATGCAAGAGTTCTTGGTATAGGAGTTGCTGTCATTGTGAGCATTTGCGGATTTTGAGATTTTTTCTTTAAAACATTTCTCTGTTTAACCCCAAATCTGTGTTGTTCATCGACTACAATTGCACCGAGATTGTTAAAATCAACTTCTTCCTGTATAAGAGCGTGTGTGCCAACTGCTATATTCATCTGACCGTTTCGCAAGTCTGTTCTGAATTTTTCACGCACTTTTTTGCCCTGACTGCCTAAAAATAGTCCGACGTTCAACCCCATAGGAGTGAGCCATTTTTGCAGATTGTTGTAATGCTGTTGTGCCAAAATTTCCGTAGGCGCCATAAAAGCGCCCTGATATCCGTTTTCGACACCTGCAAGAAGCATTACAGTCGCAACGACAGTTTTTCCGCTACCGACATCTCCCTGCAAAAGTCTTGCCATTGGAATATCTGAATTTAAGTCGTTCAAAATTTCATTTATAGCTTTTTTCTGTCCGCCTGTCAGCTCAAATGGCAGACTGTCTATAAATCGTTTTACAAGACCTTTTTCTGATATTTTCAAAGAAAGCGCATTATGAGTGTTGTTGTTTTCTTCTCTGATTCTTATTAATTTTAGTTGAATTAAAAACAGTTCTTCAAAAATAAGTGAAAAACGAGCCTGATCTAATAGCTCCATTGTTTCAGGGAAATGGATCTGTTCAACCGCAACCTTTTTATCCAAAATACCGTATTTTTCTCTTATAAAATCCGGAATTATATTTTCTATTTCATCTTTGTATGTTTGTATTGCATTAAAAATAGCTCTGCGCAAAACCTTAATACTCAAATCTTCGCATACTGTGTATATTGGAACAATTCTTGCAAGATTTAGGTTAGAATTTTTGTTTTCTAAAAATTCACCTGTCATTATTGAATAATTAGGCTTGTCAAAAGTAAGTTTCATGTCGTAGTTATTTAGCTTTACCTTGCCTGAAACCATTATTCCGGCATTAACAGGGAATTGAGCTTTAATTCTTTCGAGCATAAATCTGTTTGCTTTCGCCTGAAAAAATCCGAGTTCAAGCTGACCGCTTTCGTCAACAATTTTTACTTTAACAACAGCCAAATTATTTTTAGAATTAAATGCCGAAACAGATTTTATATAACCAAAAACAGTTGTTGTTTCACCTTCTTTTAAATCCTTAATAAGCGTTCTGGCAGAATAATCAATATGTTTTTTAGGGAAATACATTATCAAATCCTGTGCAGTATAAATTCCAAGTTTGTTTAACTTGTATGCTATTTTGGGCCCAACCCCTTTAATGTACATAACGTCAGTATCTTTAGCCGGTTTGTGAATATTATTTTCTGAAGATTGAGCTTGATCTTTTTGCTTTAATTCCGACTTCATCACTCTGATAAGGTTATCTATGCTTCGTCTGCGCTCGTTTACACCGGCATAAGGATAATGTTCAAAAGCTTCAACTATAACAGCCCATTTCGGATTTTTTTTTGACATATTGTAGTAGCGCTTAGCTTCTTTTTTTATAAAAGAAGAAAAAGTTTGAGCTTTTCCATGAATGTCAATATATTTATATTGCATTTCAATTTCAATAGCTTTTTTAAGTTGTTCAAGATTGTCTATCAATGTTACATTTTTGGGGATTCTTTAGCTACTACGTCATTCTGAGCACAGCGAAGAATCCCGTTAAACCGTCTCAGAAATGCAATTAACTCAAGCTCAAAACTTCATATATATCCATTTTTTTTGATTTACCTCTGATTGTGACATCAGCAATTTTTATAACATTTACAATATCACTGACTTGAGTGTATGTTGAACTACTAATCAACAAGTTCGTTTTATACACCTTGTTGTATCCTTCAATACGACTTGCAAGATTTACTGTATCACCTATTACGGTATATTCAAGACGTTTTTCCGAGCCTATATTTCCGACAAACGCTTCACCGGTATTAATTCCAATTCCTATTTCAATTTTCGGTTTACCTTCAAGAAGCCATTTTTCTCTAAGCTGCTCAACTTTTTTTAGCATTTCACAGGCACATTTGACAGCATTTTGCGCATGATTAATATCCTGAATCGGTTCTCCGAATATTGCCATTACCGCATCACCGATAAACTTGTTTATTACACCGTTGTATTTTGTGATAATAGGCTCCATTTCAGAAAAATATTCATTCAAAATCATTGAGACTTCTTCGGCTGTCATTTTTTCACTCATGCTTGTAAAGCCTCTAATATCAGAGAATAGTACTGTTACGTTTGCTTTTTTCCCGCCGAGTTTTATATCATCAATATTTTGGACAACGTTTTTCATAATATCTTGTGAAAGATATTTACCCATCGCATTTTTAATCTTTTCTTTATTACGTCCTTCAAGTATAAATCGGTATGAATATCCAAAAATCATAGTACTTAGTTGTGCTGCAAGCGGAGTAATAACAAGTGGTGTTATGTTGTTGTTAAAAGCAATTACGCAAATTATTACATATAATATTGAAATAAATATAAGACTTAAAAGAGATGGTAAGAAATTTAATAAATTTATAAGTGTAAATGAGATAATGCACAATATAGTAATTATTATAATGTTTTGAATGATATTTAGCGGCATTAGATATTCATTATGAATAAAATTATCTATTATTGTAGCTTGAACGTCAGGACCGGGATGCTTTCTCGATACTGGTGTATTGAGGTTATCATCAATATTTATTGCATTTGCACCAATTACTACAATTTTGTTTTTAAATTCGTCAGGAGAGATAAGTGGTTTTTGCCCTGCTTTTATTTGTTTATTTGATTTGATAATATCAACAGCAGAATATGCTTTGTGTGAATATACTGACTTTGGTCTTATTTTATAAAATTTAATTTTGTGTTGTATATTTCCATAATTATTTGTAATAGGTATTTTAAGGTCAGTATTTTTAGCTGTTAGAAATTTGTTAGTTAATGTAGCTTCTTTCGAATCGTTAAGAACCATGTAACCTTTTAGTGTAATTGATGGATAAAATTTGCCGTCAAAAGCGACGAGATCATATGCTGAACGTAATTTGCCGTCAGTAAGGGTTAAAAGCAAATTTACTGTTCCGACATATTTTAATGCATTAAAATATTTTTCGGGAAATATCGAAATGTTATTGTACTTTGAATTTGCTAGAGCATTTGAGGTTTCGATATTTACTTGTGTTGAAAATTTTTTATCAAAATTTCTGTTGTAGTTGGTATTGCCGACTTTTTCTTCTTGATACGCAAGAACAGCACTGACAGTGTTAGGACTTTGTTTTATTGTATCAAAGAACATTTGATCGGATTCCGGATGTTCTTTGTCTGAAGAATCAACAAGCATATCAAATAAAATTACATTTTCGTTTGCATAATTATTGAAGTATTCAAAAATGTCGCAGTATATTTTTCTTTGCCAAGGCCATCTGTATTCTATAGTAGATTTATCATCAACCATAACAAGAACTACATCGTCGGAACCATACTTGGTTGCAGGAATATTATTGATTATAAAATCAGATATTGGATTTTCCCAAAAACATATTGATACAAATGAAATAACCAATACTAAAAATATGTGTATGAATATTGACTTAAAAAAGAAAGCTTTTCCCTTAAATATTTTCATTTATAGTATCCCTTTAATTTTATGATATAATAAATTTTGAAAAAAGGATAGTGTATGTCAGAAAATTTAATTAAATTAATTTCAGAGGAGAAGATTTTCCCGATAATCAGGTGTAAAGATCCTGTCAAAACCGTTGAGATAGCAAAAGCACTACATGACGGCGGAATTAAAATTGTAGAGATTAATGCGGAAAATCCATCAATATATTCAGCAATTAGTGAAATTAGTTCATTTATGAATGTTTGTGCCGGCGGTATAATCACTTCATTACAGGCTGATACTGCAGTGAGATCAGGTGCAAATCTTATTTCATCCCCTATTTTTTCTATGAATCTTGTAAAATTGTCTAAGGATATCAATGTTCCTTATATTGCAGGCACTTCGACGGCAAATGAAGCTTATTCTGCATGGAAAGCTAGGGTGCCGTTAATAAAAATTTATCCGATAACAGCGCTCGGCGGTGCTATGTATCTTGAAGATTTATTAAGACCTATGCCATTTTTGAACATTTTACCTCTTGGAAACGTGAAGCTGGATGAAGTAAAATCATATATTAACGCAGGAGCAAAGGCTGTCGGAGTAGGCAGAGATTTTTACGACGGTTTGTCACTTTGTGATATAACAGAGAGAGCAAAAAAAGTGTTAGCTGATTTAAGGAATTAGAATGGACAAGAAACTAGACATAATTGCAATTGGAGAAAGCCTTGTTGAATTTTCAACAAATGCAAAATTGGAAAATGCAGGCTGCCTTTATAAATATTACGGTGGTGATGCACTTGCAGCGGCCATTGCAGCTTTAAAAATGGGATCTAATGTCGGATTTGTAACAAGAGTCGGAAATGATCCTTTTAAAAATTATTTGTTAAACAGTTGGGACAGTGAGGGACTGGATATATCTCATGTAAAACTGTCTGAAGAACAAAACGGTATGTATATAATCGCAAGACCAAATGTTGATGAAAAAGAAATTATTTATCACAGAAAAAAGATAGCCCCTTCAAAATTATCTATAGATGATATTGATTCTGATTATATAAAAAGTTCTTCTTGTGTATACGCCTCAGGCATTACTCAAGCCCTTTCGCCATCAGCAAACGAAGCAGTTGAATATGCGTTCAAAACAGCAAAAGAAAACGGTGTTATAACTGCGTATGATCCTAATTATCATCCTGCTATAATGACTTCGGATGCGGCTAAAGAAAACTTTTTCAGGATTATTCAGCATGTTGATATTCTTTTTATGAGCACAAAACATGATACAGTAAACATTTTAGATATAGAATCACCTGAAAATATAATAAAAAAAATATGGGATATGGGAGTAAAAACAGTTATTTTAAAGAGTTTAGACAAAAAAGGTTATTATTCAGGTTATAACGGCAATATATTATTTACAGATTTTTATACAAACGATTATATTGACACTACTTGTTCCGGTGACGCCTTTAACGGAGGATTTTTACATTGTATGACACATGGTATGAATGTTCAAGAAGCGGTAAAATTCTCAGCAATTGTCGCAGGAATACAGGCTCAAGGAATTGGTGCAATAAAGTCAATTCCAAATAAGGATGAGGTTTATTCAATATTCAGAGGGAATAATGTCTAAAATTGTTTTGTCGGGATACTATGGTTATAAAAATTTTGGGGATGAGGCAATTCTTTCCGTATTAGTTTCTCATTTAAGCTCTTTAGGCGCAGAAATTTATGTTTTAACAGGTGATGTTGAATATACAAAAAATGTTTATAACAACGTTAACAGTATTTATCGTTTTTCATTAGGTGAAGTCGTTAATGTTATAAAATCCTCTGATGTTCTTATTTCAGGCGGAGGAAGCTTGCTTCAGGATGCAACAAGTCTGAAAAGCATAATCTATTACCTGTTTATTATCTCGTTAGGCATTCTTTTTAATAAAAAAGTCATAATTTTTGCTCAGGGGATAGGCCCTATAAATAATATTTTTGCTCGATTTATGACAAAATTATTATTAAAACAGTGCTATTTTGTAACGGTAAGGGATGAAAACAGTTTCAATCTCTTAAAAAGCTGGGATATTCCCTCAGAAATCGTTCCTGATCCTGTTTATTCTATTAATATTGAAAATATTGAAAAAAATGGAAACGTAGGAATTCAGCTAAGAGATTTTAAAACAATGAACAGTGTTTTGCTGCAAAAGCTCGCTTTATTTGTTAATTCCAAATTTAGTGACAGAAAAATAGAAATATTTTCACTTCAAAATGAACAAGATTTTCCTGTATGTAAAAGTTTTGAACGAATTTTGCATTCTGTTAACCCTAATATAAAAACAGAAATTGTTACTGACAATATTGTTGAAAAAATAAAAAATCTGGATTACTTTATTGGAATGAGGTTTCATTCTTTGCTTGTTGCTTTAAAATCCGGAACAAAAACTTGTGCAATAAATTATGATATCAAAGTAGAGCAGCTTGCGAAAGATTTCAATATTCCAATGATTTCGATGAGGGCTGATGAAAATTTTGAAGAAATATATTCAGAAATTCAAAATTTAAACCCGCACGATATTATGCAGGTTGTAAATTCAAAAAAGTTTGACTGGTCAAAATTCGATAGTTTTACGATTAATTAGCTTTCACCCATTAGCCATTTTCTGACACTTGTCATTGTCTTCACAACTTTGCTGTCCGTTTGACTGCCAAGCGCTTGAGACCAATATTTATAGTTATCTTGAGTTATCTCTTTTTTTATTGTATTGTCTTTACTATTTTTATCAATAGTAAATGTTCCGTTTACTGCAGCTAATTCTGTCCAGTCAAGTTTATTATCATTGTTTAAATCTATCTTGGAAAATGCACGTTTTGCAATCTCTTCATTATATATAGACACACCTTTTTCGTTTGCGAGGTATTCACTTTCATCAACAAATCCATCACTATTATTATCAAGATGTGCTACAAGATTTTTACCGGTAGCAGTCAAACCTTCTTTGACTGATTGACCTTCTTCAGCTACTTTTACTTTTTCACCGTTTGTGTAAAGAGCATTTGTTTTTAGATCAAAATTTTCACCTTTATCTTTATCACCTTCACCGGATTTTAGTTGCATTCCTTCAAAATCCACTTTTGTATTGTCCCAATTATCCTCTTCTGCTTCTGTATTTGTTGTGTTATTTGAGAAATTAAAAGAGTAGGGATTTTGGATATAATTTTGGAAATACTGATTTTGTGCTCCATACAGATTCGGATTTATTCCAAGTTGTTGAGCTTGCATATTTGACATCATATTTCGTTGCATAGCAAGCATAACTCCATACTGAAAAGCTGAATTAGCAGCTATTGAAGTTGAACAGCCGCCGAATCCGCCCATACCAAATAAAGAACCATTCATACCCATCATGCCAAACGGTGAGCAACAACCGCCCATACCCATCATACCGTATGGCGAATAACAACCGCCAAAAATGCTCGAAGGCTTATTCATTGCATCAATAAACATTCCTGTCATGCCGACTCCCATTGCGGTTGTGCCGACGAGCTGCATTCCTTTGCCAACTGTGTTCCCGTTTTTGTTCCACCAGTTGCCAACTTTTTGGAAAAATGAAGTTTTTGTAGTGTTGTTGTCTACGCTCATAGTTATTACTCTTATTTAACAACATCCAAATAGTGAACCACTCATACTCATCATCATTGGATTCATTAGCATTGGATTCATCATACCGTAAGCGGAACAACATCCGCCAAATCCTGTACCCATCATAGAATATGGTGAATAACCGCATCCAAATATGCTGGAACTTGGCTTGTTCATAGCATCAATAAACATTCCTGTCATACCGACTCCCATTGCGGTTGTGCCGACGAGCTGCATCCCTTTGCCAACTGTGTTCCCGTTTTTGTTCCACCAGTTGCCAACTTTTTGGAAAAATGAAGTTTTTACAGTGTTGTTGTCTACGCTCATAGTTATTCTCTTAATGCAAACTATATATATAAAGTATATATTCTTTTTGTTTTTGATGAATTTTTAGATTTTGTTACAAAAGTTAATAAAATTCTCAATAATAATAGCCGGTAAACCTCAGGACTTAATGAGATAAAGCGAATTTAGTCCTGCGTGTGGATATTATGGCACAAAAAAAGACTTACATTTTCGTAAGCCTTAAAAAATGCCCTGGGCCAGACTTGAACTGGCACTGGATTTAACTCCAACCGGATTTTAAGTCCGACGCGTCTACCGATTCCGCCACCAGGGCTTGATTATTAAATTGTAAGCTGCCTCAGCGGACTCGGTAGACAACGTCTACTCTCCCCTCCATCTCGAACGATACTCAATCGTTCTCGCGGAGTCCTTGCCACCAGAGCTTGAATATTGAATAACTTCAACTCTTTGATAGTATTATAAACTATAGCAATTGTCAATAAATTTTTAACTAAATTTGTTTAAATATTCATTGTATTCATTAAGTTTTAAATTTATAGCTGTAATTACAGTTGAAAGTTCTGCATTTATTAACGCTTCATTGTTTAATTTTATTCTGCCGAACAATGACGGATATTTTATATTTTGCATAAAATAATCTCTAAATTTGTTAATCTGTTTGAGGTCAATTTTATCTATGTATTTACAGAAATCGCACAATTCCATATATAAATCGCCAAGCTGAACTTTGGATTTTGCAATTTTTAAAGAATCAATAAATTTTTTGATTTTAGTAAGGTGTTCATATATTATTTTGTAATATTCTCTAAGTTTGACTTTTTTCTTTGTCAGTGCTTGTTTGAAGTAAATTTTTGTTTGCTCGTATCCTGATTCAATTAATTCTTTCCGTTTATCATCATTAATGTTAAAGTCAACAATAACGATATTTCCGGTATTTAGCACTATGTAGTCGTATCTATCTTTGTTGCCATATATATCTGTTACAAATGAAGTTGAAGATGCAGTCATGCAGCTATATACAGCATTTGCATAATCTATACCAGACAAATCAGCTGTTTCATAATATCCTTCAAGCCTAAATTCCAAAATTCTGTCTTTGCTGTACCTTAGTGTTGGAGATAATTTCCACATAGGCCAGCTTTTTTGTAAATCTCCATCAACCAATAGCCTGTTATTGTATTCAATAGGCTTCATTAACCCCGGCATACAGCATGATATGCGGATAGCTGATGCTATTTCAAAATCGGGTGTTTCTTCTTTTGAAAATTCTTTGCATTCAAAATTTCCAAGATCTGTTGTGATTATAATAAGATTTTTATTAATATCTTTAAATGTAACGGCGTTGTTTTGTCCTTTTTTGTAGTTTTCGCCATAATATTTTTTTTCTATTAATTCCCGAATCCAATCAAGAAAAACTTCTCCCTTGCTGAGAGCAAAAAAAGGACCGATTCCGATTGAAATATCTCTAAATAAATTGAAATTTACTCCGGAAAAAATATGGTTCATTTCATCAGCAGAGTAGCCTACCGCCAGTAATGTTGCAAATATTGAACCAACAGAAGAACCTCCCAGTGTAGATATATCAATATTAAGTTCCTCAAGATATTTTATTGCGCCAATGTAGGAAACTCCTCTTATAGCTCCGCCGCCAAATAAACATGTATATTTTAGACTTTCGTTCATGTATTTGATTATACTATAATTTAAAATTTATGTCTGTAGTAAACAGGCTATTTTTATAATAATCCATGTCATTTGTAGGTTGTATGTATTTTTTATTTTTGTCTTTTTCTTTTTTTATAAATACTGAAAATAATTTTCCTGTAAAAATTTCTTTCCAATTATCAGATTTCATTAATGCATTATATATCGGGTAGTCGTGTTCGATAATCATAATGTCGGGTTTAAAATTTGTTAATATAAGTTGTGGATTTGTGTTCAAAAAGAATTCTTTTAGTATAGGCACCATGTAATCATAATAGACTTCCTCATACCTCCCGTCCATAAATATTTTATTTTGCGGGTAGAGTTTGTATGCAGCATAACTTCCAAACCCAAAGTTGGTTAGTATGTTACCAGATAGTTTGTTATTTTTAATAAATTCAACTTCTTTTACAGGATATTTATCAAAACCAACAGGTAGTGAATAATCTTTTGTTAAAAATGATAGTGTAATAAAGATAAATAATAGTGTATAAATGCACTTGTCTTTCCATTCTGGAAGTTTAATATCCTTAACAAGCTCATAGAAATCATTATAAACAAAGCAGGTAGCACAAATAGCAAAGAAAGGAATTAGTTTTAAATGAATAATTCCAAGATATAGTGTTGTTAAAAGGAGTAAAACCTTTGTTTTGTCAGTTTTTGTATAAATTTCAGAAAAAGAGTTTTTAGTATTTTTAATAAATAATATAACCTCTGCAGTCATTGTAGTAAGTATAAATGCTTTAAAGACAAGATGTTTTGTAAAATAAAATTTTGAAAAAATTCCATACCATTCAACTATGTATGGTCTTTGCATTGAGTTTGCCATAATCAGGAATTTTACATAATCTATTCCCCACGGATTAATAAATAGTGTAATTGTTGACGCAAAGAATGTGATTAAATACTCTTTAAAAGATTTTTTGTTTAAAAATTCTCCGAGTGTATATATTAGCAAAAGCCCAATACCTGAGACAACTCCGCCATGAATATTTCCCCAAAATAATGTAATTATAGGAATTAAAAATAATATTTTTTTGTGTCCGAGTCTTACTTTTTCTAATATGTATAAAAATAATGTAAAGAATAAAAAGCTAAACAGATGACATCTTATTGGATTGTTCAGAGTGGGCAAAACAGCCATAACTGCAAAAATATAAAACGCTATATTATGCGGCTTTTGAGATTTTAATTCGACTGTTTTGGTAATAATAAAGAATATACCAAAAATCATAACTGCTTGTAGTAAAATAAGACTGTATGCCCCAAAATATTTAAGAAATAAGTAAAAAATAACACCCGAACCCCATTCGTGGTCATACCATGTGTGTGTTGGTGTGTATGATAAAAAATCTTGAGTTAGAACATGTCCTCCGTCAATAACTCCCATTCCTGCAATCAATCTTGCCCACAAATCAGCATCAAAGCTTCCTACATTCATCGAAAATACAAGGATTAATAAAAATAATGCAACGTAGAATAAATATTTTCGCATAGTATAATAATACCTTAATTTAAAATAAATGTATAATTAAAAATAAATAATTGTAAATTTTACATAACAAAACATGTTATAAAAATAAAATTTTTGGGTATAGTATATCTATAGGATATACAATTAGATATGCAATTTTAAGTAATGTAAAACATTTACTCGAAATTCTAAAGATTTGCCTAAGAATAGCCGAAATGAGTAAATGTGAATGTAGATTGGAATGAGGATATTTATATGAAAAGGATATGTTATGCGAAATCTGTCTTAAATGCAAATTTGTTAAAAACAATGGTTGCAGCAACTTTGGTCGGGTTGAGTTTAGGGACTGCAAGTTTTGCAGCGGATGCAAATTCTCTCTCCTTAGTAGGAGAGGGCAGGGTGAGGTATGATCAACCACAATCCAATCAGACCTCAACCGCCTCCGGCACCTTCTCCTACTCTTTAGGAGAAGGAAAAGTCACCGGTTTTGCAGCAATGCAGTTCCCTCGCCCCGTTGGGGAGAGGGTTAGGGAGAGGGGGTCTGTCACCGGTTTTGCGGCAGATATTGTGCCTGACGTGCCAACACGTGGTAATGAAGCTGGATACACCGTTGTTGACAGCGCTAGCGCCTCAAACACAGGCATCTCTTTTGTTCAATACGAAATAGACAGACAAACAAAACAAATCCTTTCTCAGACAACAAAATACATAAACGTTAACAAAACTACATACAATAACGGTGCTGATACCCTGACTTATTCTTGGGATGATACAAATAAAAAACTCACCGTTACAAAATCTGGCGGTGCCGTAAAAACAGACAATGTTGAATATATCGGCAACTCGTCAGGCAATAACGGTGGTGCTGTAAACAATGCTGCTACACTTGATTCACTGAAAGGTGATTTTGTTGGAAATACTTCTACTTCTTCAGAAAGTTTTGGGGGTGGTGGAGGAGTATACAATAGTGGTACTATCAGCACCCTAATTGGAAATTTTATTGCCAATTCTGCATCAGCTTATGGAGGTGCAATTGTCAATAGAGGCATCATAGAAGCACTTAAAGGTGATTTTATCGGCAACAGTGCCTCCTCCTCCTACTCTTATGGCGGTGCGATATATAACTCAGGCACAATAACTAGTATCACAGGTGATTTTATTAACAATTCAGCTAATGGCAATGGCGGTGCGATATATAATACCAGTACTATCAACACCTTGATTGGGAATTTTATAGGCAACTCAGCTCGTTATGGCGGTGTGATATATAACCAATCCGGCACAATCGGCAGTATCACAGGTGATTTTATCGGCAACTCGGCAACAAATTTAGGTGGTGCGATATATAACGATTACGGCACAATCGGCTTTATCACAGGTAATTTTATCGGCAACTCGGCAAATATCTATGGCGGTGGCGGTGCGATATATAACTCAAGAACAATCGGCTCTATCACAGGTGATTTTATTAACAACTCAGCTCGTTATGGCGGTGTGATATATAACCAATCCGGCACAATCGGCAGTATCACAGGTGATTTTATTGGCAATTCGGCAAGTTACGATGGCGGTGCGATACGCAACTCAGGCACAATAACTAGTATCACAGGTGATTTTATTAACAATTCAGCTAATGGCAATGGTGGGGCGATATATAATAATGGTACCATCAATCTCGTTGCACAGAACGGTAAAGATGTAACTTTTACAGGCAACAAAGCAAGCGGGGTTTCAAATGCTATATATAATACTTCTTGCAAATACCCTTGGGGTGTAGAATATATTGGCAAAATAAACCTAAACGCACAAGAAGGTCAGTCTGTTATAGTCAATGACAGCATAACAGGCGAATATTCTTATCCATATGGTCCAAGTTATGAACCCTCAGAAGGGCCCCAGATTAACCTCAACCGTTCAGATATCACAGGTATTACAGCAATTGGCGGAAACTATGAGTTTAACAATAAAGTTTCCGGCAACGACATAAACCTCTATAACGGTGCCAAACTCAAACTCGGCACAAACACTCAGGACGGAACAACTTACTATGGTGTAATCGATAACAGAGATGTTAACGGTGTATTCTCAAACGATGCAAACGGCGGTTCGCTCGACACAATAAACAACCATATTGATACCCAATATTTTGGTTCAATGGTTCTAAACAGCACATTAGATATGAGTGTGGATGTAGACCTTGTAAACGAACAAATGGATCATATCGAAACCGGCAACAACTATACAATAGCAGATGGTGCAGGAGTGAATGTCGTTGGTATGAACCTGTTGAACGATGCAGAAAAAGACGATACAAAGATATTCTTTGCAGAAGAAAATCTTGCAAATAATGTTAATACAACAGTAACGGAAGTCGCATATTCACCAATATACAAATATGATGTTAATTATCTTGTAGATGATGATGACAATCAAGGGTATTTTACATTTAAACGTCACGTAAGTCCGGGACCATCCCCGTCACCTGACAATTTCAACCCGTCAGTATTGGCATCGCCTGTCGTCGCTCAAGCAGGAGTTCAGGCAACGTTGAATGAAACAATTAACTATTCATTCCAACACGCAGATTCATTTACAAAATTGCCCAGAGCTGAAAGAATGGCGCAAATAAATGCAAATAAATATGCGGTATTAGGTCATTCTGAGGACGTAGTCCGAAAGAATCCAGCTGATGGAAATAATAGCTGGATTGTTTCGCATTCGCTCACAATGACGGAAAATAATACTTCCCTTTCACGAGGAGAAGGAGAAAGAAGTTTCTCATCAACAGATTTTAACGAAAATCTGAATATGGCAAATCAATATGAGAACAATGCGGGCGTATGGGTAAAACCTTATACAGCATTTGAAAGTATTGGTTTGGATAACGGCCCTACAGTTAATGCGATATCTTACGGAACCCTTGTCGGTTTTGATACTGATTTCCATAAACTAAAACACGGCTGGGTAGGTGTAACTTCAG
>Ga0256407_10007526_pt1 | contig 16346 bp, 13 predicted proteins | sample RumenRJG_04DNA_FD_193489 | JGI IMG/M metagenome (GOLD analysis project Ga0256407, IMG submission 193489) | Bovine rumen microbial communities from Lethbridge, Alberta, Canada - RJG_04 | ecosystem: Host-associated > Mammals > Digestive system > Stomach > Rumen | place: Canada: Alberta...
CAGGTCGCCAGCATCACCACCTTCTTGACACGATGCCAAAAGGAGCGAGAAGAGAACTATGAACTTTGAACTATGCACTATGAACTGTTTAAAGTATCTTGCCATGATATCCGATTTTTAGGTTAAACGTAGAGCAGTCGCCAAAGACGTTGCCCTTGTCGAAAGCGTAGGCTGCTGACACCTGCCAAGGGCCTTTGGCATAGATGCCTTGTAACATGGCATTGAAGGTGTGGCGTTTGGGGTAAATGGGAACATCGTACGTGCCCATTCCCTCGCGATAGGAACCTTTGACGAGATAGGATATGTTGTCTGTTAACTCACCATTTACTGCTACATGCCATGCCTTGATGCGGTTGTCTCGGTACATGTTGAAGCCGTCCATATTATAAATAGGTGAGGTGATGAGCGGATTGCCGAGGGTCATGCCGTAATGCGAGTAGCTAACGTAGTAGGAGTGATTGTAGTATTCGTCCTTACCTACCACCAGATCTGTAATCTGACTGCGTATGGGCTCAGGATAGTCACCGCGGTCATAGTGTAACGGTCCAGACTGGTTGGTGGTCTGGAAATACTCGATGACGGCACCACGCACCCATTGGCGGCCTGCAGCGCGGTTGGTGTACTCCACGCCCCATAAGCCGTCCCAGCCATTGCCTTTACGCATGCCGGATCCGTCCTCAAACGGGTCATCGAGATAGACTTGCACTTGGTGGTCGCGGTTGATGTTCCAGCCCAGTTGGATGGCCATTGAACCAAGATGGTTGCCGAAGACCCAGTCTTCCATCGCTTCGTTCTCATAGTAGTTGGCATCGCCAACGGGTAGGATGATATCAATGAAATCTTTTAGTCCAACAGATTTTTCTTTGGCAAGCATGCTTCCATTGGGCACGCGCTCATAGCTCTTTCCACCAAATTGTGCAACATGCTCAATGCCTGCGGTGACGAAGAATCGCTTTTCAGGATTGGTGCGGAAGTAAAGGTGCTTCTGGTGATACCATGCTCCAGTGGAATAGCAGTAGTTGACATCTGTGTGGTTGTTGAATATGTCCTCACGATACCTGCTGTCTAGAAACTTGCCGTAGCCACCCTCAAAGTGAATTTGCAGCCATCCCTTGGTGTAGGGCACCGTCCAAAAGTCGCGCGTTCCGATGCGCACCTGTGGAATGGGCTTGGCATTAGTACCCTTGGCAAAGGCACCCGACGACAATTGGGCATTGCGCAGGATGGCGTCGTTCTCACGGGCACCTACCTCAAAGAAAAACTTGTCGTACTCCAAGCTGGCGTACAACTGTTGCAGATAAGCCTTATGGTCGGCATGTACAGAGGCGATGATGTCTGCACCGCCTGTCAGCGTGAAGTACTTTGACAGTGGGTGCTCAGCTTGTACGGCTCCTCTCACATAGCCCGTATTGGGTCTTGTCGACAACACGTGGTGACGATTGCTCACCAGTTGGTAGGCTGTGAAGTCACCCGTTCCCACAGCTACCTCCGTAGACAAGTCGTAGGTGACGTGTGTCTGAAGGGTGTCCTGTGCTGAGACACTCATACTTGCTAACAGGCAGGGTAATAGTAGGAATACACGCCCTGATACGATGCTGACAAAGGTCTTGAACAAGATGGTGAAGTCCATCCACAGTGAGCGATGCTCCAGATAATAAAGGTCCATCTCCAAGCGCTTCAGCATTTTCTCCATCGTGTCGGTATAACCATTATATAAGGTGGCATAACTGGTGACACCTGGTCTGATTTGGTAGAGCTCCGGATATCTTGGATTGTGAAGCATAATCTGGTCAATATAGTATTGGCGTTCAGGACGATAGCCCACAAACGACATGTCGCCTATCAGCACGTTCCACAGCTGGGGAAGTTCGTCTAGATGGTGTGCCCGCATAAAACGACCAATCTTTGTAAGACGTGGGTCGTTCTCTTGTTGCAGTAGTTCCTCGCCTTCTTTTTCTGCGTCAATCACCATGCTGCGGAACTTATAGATAAAGAACGGGCGACCACCCTTGCCGATGCGCTCTTGCTTGTAGAATGCCGGACCGCCACCAATCTTGATGGTCAGCCAGCATAGCAATATCAGTGGTGAGAAGATGACCATACAAATGGCTGCAAAGAATATGTCTGTTATACGCTTCATGCGATGGACTTGATTCTAAGGTTAATAGCGATGTTTACCATGATGTATATGAGTGTGTCTATTCCCACGATAACTGTTGAGGAGAGGGTGGGGTACAACATATAGTTGATGGCGTAGATGCCAATAGTAATCAGCAATATGACAGCCAGTGCCTGATGTTGGGTCAGTCCGGCTCGCATGAGTTTATGGTGAATATGGTTCTTGTCGGCGTCAAACAGGGGATATCCATGAAACAAACGGTATAAGGTGACTCTTACAACGTCGGCAATAGGTACAAAGAGCAATGTCAGTGGATACAGGAAGGCTTCCGGACGATTGATAAACCAAATGGTGGGGTGGTCCATGGCCGTCTTGATGGCCAAGAAACCGAGTGTGTATCCTAATGACAGCGACCCTGAGTCGCCCATGAATATCTTCGTATTCTTTTCTGCCGTGCCAAACAGATTGAAATAGAGAAAGGCGACCAATGCTCCTATCATGCCTGCTGCCAATATGGTGTAGGTGTATCTGAATACATCGTAATAAACAAAGTATCCAAGGAATCCTCCCAGGGCCAAAAGTGAGATGCTTCCTGCTAATCCGTCAATGCCATCAATGAGGTTGATGGCATTACAAATGAATACAATGGCAAAGATGGTGAAAGCGACACTGGCATAATAGGGTATGTAGTAAATGCCAAACAGTCCGTAGAGGTTATTGATGGTGAGTCCTGTCATTGGCAACAGACTAGCAGCAATAATCTGTGCTATGAATTTTGACTTGGCTGTAAGACCTATCAGGTCATCAATGATACCAGTTGAATAGATGATGAGCAGTCCTACCAGGTAGCTGGCACTCCAGATGTTGAATGTGTGGTCCAGCTGGTTGTTCCAACTGCTGGCCAATAGAAAGAAAATGAATGCTATCATCATGCTGGGAAAGAACGACAATCCCCCAAGGCGTGGTATAGCATTTTTGTGTATTTTCCGTTCGTTAGGTATATCGTAAAGCTTCTTCCGCTTGCAAAAGTTGAGTGTTGCAGGCGTGAAGATTGTGCCTAAAAACAAGCTAATAATAAATACTGTTAATAAATATGGTGTCATGCAATAATCTCCGTGTTTTATAGTATAACTCACATACTATATGGATTATTGCACAAAATGAAGAAAAAGTTTTTTAAAGGATATTTCTCGTCGTCAGATGCACATCGTCACTTTGGGGTCATTCCTGACGTTCCTTCCACCCGTTCCGACGGCGCTTTGCGGATGTTCCGATGATACTTTACCCCCCTAAAGTATCATCGGAACGGGTCATAGATGACGTCGGAACGGGTGGAAGAAACGTCTCGGACGACCCTAAAGTGCCCTATGGTCTCAGGCTATTTGCCAACAAGCTTATAGCTGATGGTAGATCTTCTTCATCTGTCATACTGCCTTCTCATCGGTAAACATATCGAGAACACGTTGGCGACTGGTGATGTCACGCCTTACGACATCCAAGAGTACATCAAGCGGAAACTATTGGAGGCAAAGATTTGGCAATCCCTTATTATCATATTGCTCTTTGCAACCTGTTTTGTAGGGTTTATTATTATGTGGAGAAAACGATATGTCTCCTGTGTGGGAAACCATATAAATAGCCAAACTTCTTCCAATATCTGATGTGGCTTTGGATGAAAATCTTGGCATATTTGGAATTGTAACGAGCACGCCGAGTCCCTTTGTAAGTAATAATAGCTTTGGGATAGTAAACTATCTCCCATCCCTTTTGACGAATGCGGGTACACCAGTCCAAATCTTCTGCATACAAGAAATAGCATTCGTCAAGTCCACCAGTGGCTTCGTAGGCTTCCCGTGAAACCATGATGAAAGCACCTATCAGCCAATCGACAGTTTGAATCTTATTATAATTCATGCCCGTATCAAGGATGCTTGTTTTGTGTCCAATAATTCGTTTTGTTTGTCGCCATAGATACCTTGGCAGCGTGACGTAAGGACGGGCTGTGTCCTGAATGTTGCCATCGGGATCCTTCATCTGTGGAGCAATTGCACCTACTTCAGGATGCTCTTCCATGAAGGCAATCATGTTGTCAATATCTGAATTGAAGGTGCAGTCTGAGTTCATGATAGCCAGATATTTACCCTGAGCAACCTTTAGTCCCTCATTCATGGCGTAGGCAAAGCCTCCATTCTGCTTATTAAACAGCCAGCGCACATGATCATCAGTTTGATTTATTTCTTCTCTTTTTTGACAGTTATAGCATGAATTAGAAGACACAATAATCTCATATGACATCTTGATGTGTTCCTTGAAAGATGCCACGCACTGCATAACCTCCTTTATGCTGTGATATTCAACTATGACAACGGATAGTTTGATGTCCATATAAAGTAAACTTAGCTATTATAAGTAACGTAACTTATAAGAAGTTATTGTATAATAATAGCATATTCTGAACGAATTTCTTCTGCAATTTTCTTCCAGGACAGTTCGCCCGTATCATAGTCTTACTTGATATGCTCTGAATAAGTGTTGATTACATCTTGCTCTCTCTCCAAGTAATGAGTATCTTATTCATAATGAGCGTCCTTGTGCTATAAATTCATATATTTAACATATTCCTTTGTAAGATAATCCTCCGTGGCATTTTTGTATAGCTTCCATAGACTTAGTGCCTTGTTAGATTTTTGCTTCACATCCTCTTCTGTTAAGCCGGATATCAGTTTGATGAGATCTTCAAGCGTTTCGTTAATTCCGTAGCCGAAGCCATTCTCCCGAACTTTGTCTGCAATGATGATGCCATTGGTCGTAATGATAGGTTTGCCAACGAACATTGCCTCATAGTATTTGTTTGGTGCGGCAAAGAAGTGGTTGGGGGTCTGTTTGGAGTACATGGCATAGATAAGGTCGGAGTTGTACATGATGCGCAGGCCGTCGGCATAGGCCACCTTTCCGTAATAGTGGATGTGTGGATTGTCTTTGTGCTGCTCCAAAAGAGTCAGTGTGTCTTTGTCGCCATAGCCAGCAATGTTTAGATTGTAAAAGCCTTGTGCAGCTCCTTCAATCAACTCTGCCAGACATCTGTTAGAGGCAAATCCGCCCACATATGCAAGGGTTGGCAGGGATTGGCTTTCTGGGAAATGATAAGCCGGATCTTCATATAGAAACTCCGAACTGGAGAAGGAAGGAATGTTTTGCAAGACGCTGTAGCGTCCTTCTATGTTATAGGGAATCTGCTTGATGCGCTCAGGCTCGCAGATGATGAAGTGGTCGGCCTTCTTCACACTCAGCCATTCCATAAATGAGAAAGCCATGAGGACTATTTTTCCCTGATTGTTGAGCGTGTCGGATATCCAGTCGAAGATATCAAAGAGCACATATGTCTTCCTCCTGCTCAGCATCTTATATACAACAGCAGGGAATGCCGCGTCAAGGTCACAGGCATGTACTCTTAGGTCTTCCTTGAACGAGAATAGCGTCTTTAGGATAAACCACATCCATTTCAGTCTGTCGATAATGGCTCCAATGCCTCCTTGGTTGTATTTGCTTTTCGCTGGACAGTAAATGGTGTTGGGAAGCCGCTCGGAGTTGCCGAGACGGTCCCATGCGATAATCCTGTAGTTAACGCTTTTCCGTTGGAAGAAGTCCAGATACTTCTTGACGCGTGAGTCGGAGACGATGTCGTTGCAACGTATGAGTACAATCATGGTCTTAGAAAGTTTACTATTCGTTCGCAGGCGTGTCCGTCACCATAGGGGTTGACGGCTAGACTCATCTTGTTATAGGCTTGCTCGTCATCAAGCAGAGTGCTGACTTCGCTGACAATTAAGTCGTGGTTGGTTCCTACCAGATGCACGGTTCCGCTCTCCAAGGCTTCTGGTCGTTCGGTAGTGTCACGCATCACGAGGACGGGTTTGCCCAGTCCGGGAGCCTCCTCTTGTATGCCACCGCTGTCAGTTAGTACAATATGGGACTTCTCCATTAAATATACAAATTCCAGATACTGAAGTGGCTCGATAAAGAAAAAATTAGGAAAGACAGATAAGTCATCGCCAAATACTTCGTGAATAGGTTTACGAACATTAGGATTCAGATGCATGGGATAGACAAAATCTACATCAGGATACTTTGTGGACAAATCTTTCATGGCTGTTACCATGCGGATAAAGCCATCGCCAAAGTTTTCGCGTCGATGCCCTGTAATCAATACCAATTTCTTCCCATTATTGAGACGTGTGACATCATAGCCAGCTTGTGCGAGTATGGTGACTCGTGTTTTTGCTAAGGTGTTGTCTGTCTTAAGTTTGTTAACTACCCAGTAGAGCGCATCAATCACAGTGTTGCCAGTGACTATGATTTTTTGTCCATCAACGCCTTCTCTGAGCAGATTCTCTTTGCTCAATTGGGTAGGGGCAAAGTCGTATGTAGCTATACGCCCCGTTATTTGGCGATTCATCTCCTCTGGCCAGGGGCTGTAGATGTTGTGCGTGCGCAACCCTGCCTCTACATGACCTACAGGTATCTGCTGGTAGAAGGCTGCCAGTGCAGCCGCGGTAGAAGTTGTGGTGTCGCCATGAACTAAAACTACATCAGGCTTTACTTCTTTAAGAACCTCACGCATTCCTAACAGAACACGTGAGGTGACATCATACAAGTCCTGACCATGTTTCATAATGTTTAGGTCGTAGTCAGTGGAGACATCAAATATCGATAAGACTTGGTCTAGCATCTCTCGATGCTGACCAGATACGCATACTATAGTTTTATATGTGTCTGTTTTTTCCTGAAAACATTTGACTAATGGACACATCTTTATTGCTTCAGGTCGGGTGCCAAAAACTATTAAAATCTTCTTCATAATGGTCGTCTTTTTGTTTAGTTGTTATTTACCTCTTTGATTGCCTCTGCAAGTGCATCAATATAGCCATGCCCATATTCAAGGTCAGGTTCCATATAGTTCCCTTCTCCCCATTCGTTCCATGACTTTACCATGACGATTTGTTCTTCTGCAGGTTTGTCTTTTAGCATGGAGAATGCATTGAGAGCCAATTGTTTGAAATATCTAGGATTACAATCTTCGAATACCAGACCCTTGCGACCTGATCGAGGAGTGTGATCCCAGTTGGGGGCTATAACAGGGATTACCTCACGCTCTTTACAAGATGGGTGAAGCATGTATCGAATAGCATTTTTATATTTATATATCATCGGGATGCCGAGATATATCCTACCAATGGTTCTTAGTGCCTTCTGCCATTTCGGAGCTACATGATAAATGTTGATATAGTCTACATTGTTGATAGCATCAAAACCTTTTGCAAGAAGGCTGTCCTTGTGTTCGGAGTTGTAGTCAGTTGCTACAAAATAGAAATCGTTGAGGCCATTTTCTTTGGCAAGTCTGCGCCATGTCTTAATAAAGGTCTCTACATCCTTGAAACCAATAGCATCATAGATGACATAAAATAATCTACCATTAACTCTTACATAACGCTTGTCTTTAAATGCAGACAGCAGATGGTAGAAATGTTCTGTGTACTCTTTTTCCCCAGGGTATGTTTGCTCTATAAGGAGAATGTCTTTTCCTGGTTGGTTCGGATCCCAAAGTTTCTTATACCATGAATGGTTTGCCCAACAAAGACAGAAGGGAAAATCGGGTTTGCCTGATGCTACGACTTCTTCGAAAGGACGTTGCATCAGTTGTTTGCCATTGCCAAACCAATACTCGTAGTAACAGAACGCCTCAATGCCTGCCTGCCTAGCAAGTTCTGCCTGTTGTTTACGCACTTCTGGTAGACGAAGGTCGTAGAAACCGAGGTCGGCAGGAATATGTGGCTGCTTGTGTCCTGGAAAGAGTTTTTTTGCCCTTGCTACGTTGGTCCACTCAGTAAACCCTTTTCCCCACCATTCGTCGTTTTCAGAAAATGGATGGTACTGAGGGAGATAGTATGCAAATATTCTTGGTTTTGTCATTTCTTATGATTTAATGATATTGTGATATATTTGTAATATTGTTTTTGCCGATTTCTCATTTGTATAGAGGGTATTCACTGTTTTAAATGCATATTCTTTAATTGAGTTCCAGTCATTGTCGTTAGACTTATGAACCTTAATAAGGCAATCAGTTAATTCCTTTTCTGTAGAATAGGACAGCGCTATCGTTTCTTTAACGCATTCTACCCCATTATCTAATTGCTCCTTCGTTCCCGCTACATAGTTGCCTATGCATAGACATCCATTGAACATGGCTTCTGGCATACAGAAACCGAAACCTTCAAACCTGGAAGGTATAATGAGTGCTGCGGCCTTCTGCATAAGTTCTTCGATTTTGTCAACATTGCCAAGGAAACGAACATGATCTTTCAACTGGTGGGAATCAATAAAGTGTGTAATCTCGTTATAAAAGAGTTCGTCAGCAATTTCACCTGCAACATATAGAATATAGGGATGATTGACATTCTCTTTATAGGTATTATATGCATGAAGCAAAATATCTAGTCCTTTTATATATTCTATCCTGCCTGCGTATAGAAAAAATGGCTTTTTTTCTTTGTTTGGCATCTTTTGCATAACGTCATGAACCCCATCATACACAACTGATGTGTTAGTTGAGTTTGTTAGTTCGTGATGTTTTTGAATGTCTTTTGTAATACAAATGTTGCAGCTGTTATTTTTTTTCATAGATTTGTGAACATATCGCCATGAGGGAAAGTAATAAAAATAGATATCATTATTGCCATATTTACTATATTCCCTAATATGCTGTATATGTGGAATATTCAGAGATTTTGCAGCCATCCTACCGAGGTTTACAACGCTGGTATTAGTATGAATGATGTCTGGGTGAAGCATTTTTGCCAGTCTTATTATCTTAATGAGCGCAAAGATGTTTATGATGGTTCTGCAGATAAGTTTGGGAATGAAAAATGTCTTATCGCTGAAACTTCTTCTATTAGGGTAGATGCTCATCTTAAAAGGTATAACATAGGTGTCGAAGTTGTTCTTAATGAGTATATCATAGACTCCATCCTTACCAGGTACGATAAAAAGCGGAGTTACACCTTCAGAGACTAATTGCATGATTAGTCCCAATAATGCTTTTGTAGCCCCACTGGTTGCTTGCGTACTGTGTAATATGTAAAGAACTCGCATATGTGTAGATGTTAAGTGTTCTTATTCCAACTTCGTATTGATGCCAATATGCCTCGAAGACATACATTTAGTGTCTTTAATGAATTTATCCTAAGCTTTCTATGATGAGTTAACCAATAGAAAGTACTTAGAACAGGACTGCTTTTGATGTCTAGGTATATCATGTCTGTCATGCTGGTGATGAAGTATTGCTTATAGAAGTTAGGTAGTAGGTCACGAAGTGACTCAGAATACCATTTATATGCATCATTACATGCTTCTACGGCTATTTTTAGATTTTGAGAACGTGAAATGGAGTTGTTATTGATTCTGTATTCAAACAATATCTTTTGGCTATTAACTATACCTTTATCTTTTGCTGCAAGATTAGCAGTAGCCCAATCGCTGGAATAGCCAAGAGGAAACTTGACATAACCTCCATTTTTGTTCAGCCAGTTACGGGATATAAGGAAGTCACCAAGAAACTGTTTCCGATTATCTTTCCATTGATGAAGAATCATTTCTTCGACAGTCTCAAACTCTGGACGCTCTTCTTGATAGTCGATAATTTTACCTGTCTCGTCAATAATTTGTGTCTTTGCATGGTATACATCCAGGTTATGGTATTTCTCAATGAGTTTTTTGTATTCTTCCAAACAGCAGGGTAACAGTCGATCATCATCGCCCATACATATTACAAAGTCACCTGTGCAATATGACAGGCTGATATTCCAATTATCTACAACATCAACTGCACCACAATTTTTATCGTTGCGGAAGTATCTTACACGCCCATCCTCCAGGTATGGTTTTACAATAGAGAACAAGTCTTCGGGTGAGCAATCGTCCACAACAATCAACTCCCAGTCCTGATAGGTCTGGTTGATAACGCTCTCAATAGCCTCATTGAGGAATTTTGACTTATAGGCTGGGATGGTTATGGATATTATCATTTACTTAACAAGTTTAAGTTTTGAAAGCAGTTGTAAAAATACGGAATTCTTTAGAATCCTAATTTGTACAATAAATGAATAAATAGACATGGTCGCTATAGCTATGCTAACCATTAATATATCAGAGACATTACAATAAGAATTAGCAATTGTAAGTACTATTATAACAGGAAAATATGTAAGAGTGTACTTAAACAATACTTTCCAAGGGAAAGAGAAACCGATAGCCTTTGATGCCCAGTACTGTGCTCCCGTCGCAACAATAAGTTCAGAAACCAGCCATACGAGAGAGGAACCAATGGCTCCGTAATGGACAACAAGAAGAAGGTTGAGCAATATACCACAACATGCCCCTATGCAGGAATTGACTAGTAATATTTTGTCTTTTTTCTTCGCCATTAGTATTTGAATGCAAGTTATCTGACTATAGCCAATAATGAAAATCAATGGAATGATAATACGAAAGGGTAGATAAGCTCCTTCGAAACCATCACCCACCAAAAGATGTAGAATGTTGGGACCAAAAATAATGGATGTAATAATGACTGGTATGCTGAATGCAAATAGTGAGTCAACAGCCAAGTGTAGTTTTTGAGTGTACTCATTCTTTTTCCCCTCTGCCAACAATGATGTTACTCTCGGAAACATTACATTTTGGAAAGCTGTAAGGACTGCAAGAATGATGGTGTGCAGTTTTGTTGCTGTCGTATAGTAACCGACTTCGTCTGTTCCAGCAACGAAACCGAGCCATGCAACATTGAACGATGTGTACATGGAACCAATTATCACATAAAAGCCTATGGAGAAAAAAGTGTTAAGATAAGGCCTGATGTTTATGTCTTTTAGAGTAAAGATGATAAATCTGCGACAATAGATGATGTTTACCAGTCCATTCAATACAACTGTAAGAACACATAGAATGTAATATTTGTTGTAGTCAGAAGCATCGCGGATGAAAAGGAATACACTTGCCACAAAGAGGATTTTAATAACGATTGTTCGTTTGGTAATATAAGAAAAGTTTTCTATCCCTGTAAAAAACCATTCTACGAGTAGTATATTGAATAGCAATTTACAAACCCCTACATATAGAAGACTCCTGTATGGGAACAGTGTTGGTAGAGTATACATCGCTATCAACAATATAGCTGTGGCAACAAGTGTGGAAATGATATTAAGTGATAATACACCCGAAAAAGCTTTTGATAACTTAGCCTTGTCACCTTTATTTATGGCAACTTCACGTATTCCAACTGTGCCGATACCCATCATGGCAAAGAGAATGAAGTAGTTGATAAGTCCGTCGACAAAATTTACTATGCCAATATTAGATAATCCTAACACACGAGAAACGTATGGGTATGTCATAAATGTAAAGACATATCCAGAAACAGTTAGAATACTATTGTATAGAAAATTTCGTTTTATGCTCATCAATGTAGGTTTTCCGTAATAAATGATTTTATCAACTCCATTCTATTGTCCCAAGAGGCTATTTTGCATGCTGTATCATAGTTCTTGTCTACCAATGATTGGTAGTTTGATATATGACTAATTATATTAGAAATTTGCTTGTCTGGTGCATCCCAGTCTACGTCAATCACAGGATTGTATCCAATTAAATCAATAAGTTCTTTTGGCGCTCTGCCAATGATAAGACTTCTACTAAGCATGACTTCCCAGTAACGTTGTGTTAGTGTTTCAATGCCTCCACTCACCTCTAGTCCGTCGGTATCTGATTTGGGAAAACATATAACAGCTTTTGTCGATGAAAGTGTTTTTTTTAGTTCTTCTGTATTTTTGCAAGCAAGTAGTTTTAATGTGCTGTCTGCATTATACGTGTTCCCCTTCCATGTCTTTATGCTTCCTTGGCAAATAGCGTTCTCTATTGCTTTGTGATATGTCGGATGTTGTCTGCCCAGCTCATATACATCAATGGGCCTTAGATATAATTCATCTCCAGTAATGAACCCTTGTATGTCAATACCTTCAGGAACCCAAAGGGTTTTAATCTTGAACTCCTGTTCAATTCGTACAGCCATTTGTCGGGCTGTTACTAAAACAAGAGGACATTTGAGCATACGTAAATCCTTAAATAGCCTTTTTTGTTCGTTTGGCCAAGTATCCCATAACATGGGGATAATCTGGTAGTTAAGATAATAAGGATAAGCCGCTTCAAGAATTCCGTCTCCTCTTGAGGTGATAATCAATACTTTTCTCCTTCGTTTGAATAATTTGAGACAATTCAATACGAATAATATAAACGGCATAATCCTTCTAAAAAGGTGTTTGGGGCTGGATATATCTTTTAGCGGAAACATACCAGCATTCTTTCCTGATTCTATAAACTGATGCATATAGAACTGAAAGTCTTGTGGCTTGCGCTTGCGTTCTTTTATGTATATAACTCTATTGTTCATCTTCGACGGTTTTGTTGTAGGTTTTCATTCGTTCAGATTGGCTTTTACCACCAAGGAGAAGATTGTCATATTCTTGAATCGGCGTTTTGTAGGCAAGTGCAGTGACATATAGACAATAAAGAAAAATAACCCCTCCATACAATCGTCTATTATTCTGTATTGCGAGCATTCCGAATAATCTTATCCAGATAATCCAATAGGAATACTCAAAAAGAAGTGAAAGACGTGAACTTAGCATGCGGAATTCTGCAAAAACATAATAGAAGAATAAGCAGAGTACAAGGCTGTTTATCATGATGACGTTAGTCTTTTCTTCTGTCAGTTTTTCATAGTATAAAAAAATGAGCAGTGTGAGACCGAGTTTTTCAAGTGTTCCAGTCGGGGAAAGAGCTCTGACTGTAGTAAAGAACTCTGTATAAAACTCTGCTTTCTCTCCTAATGCACCTTCTACTCCCATAATCTTAATAATGGTTAGCACTATGGACAGTTGACTGATGTAAAAAACAAAAAAGCCCAAAATTAATGCCAGAAATAACCATTTGTTTAGTCTCCTATTCAAGAAGAAATAAAGTGGAAAATAGAAAATGGCAGAAGAGTGAAAGCAAAGCGCAACGAAACAGATAGAAAAGTAATGTAATGGCTTCTTCTTGTCAATATATTCCAATGCGTTTATGAATATGAAGATGGCCAATTGGTTTCGTAAAGCATTAAACATCAGGCCTACACCTTCAAACGTGAAGAATAGCATTAGGGCAAAAGGGATATTTCCGACTTGCCACCTTTTCAAGAATCTAATGAATAATATGCTGTCAATAGTGGTTACAACAAAAACCAAGAATGCATATTCTCTTGTGAATAGACTGCATAAGCACATCAGGGTGGTGAACCCCGGTTCTTTAATTACTGCTTTACTTTTTTCATTTGTTATGTTGATTATATCTTCCCAGTCTACATTTTTGAAACTTTCAGAATAGCTTAACCAGTCAGAATATACATAGCCTCTAAAAGCAAAGAAAAGAAAGAATACCCCTATTGCGATAATAGTGATTTTCAGGCGTGTGTTCTTGTCCTCATAATTTTCGTATAGGAATGCACAACTCCCGAAAAATGCTAATACTAGCACATATGGTAAGGAATACTCCATTCTATTTTGCTAATGTTTTTGTTTCGCTTTCCTGTAATAATCTCTTAAGAAGAGCACCCATAGGACATCTAACAGACCTCCTAAAAAAACAAAGATAAACAAAAACCGTGACCTGTGGTTGCTTGGTTTTACTGGCATATAGGCATTCTGAATGACTGTGAAGGCTGGAGTACGTTCCTGTATCTTTGCTTCGGCAGCCTTCATCTGTGCAGCCATTTGACTATATACATTATACTGCAACTGCATTTCATTTTCTAACTGTTCTTCCTTTGATTTGAACGATTGGAGTTGCAAATCTGCATTTGAGTCAGAATAGCTGGCATACAAGTGTTGCGCTTTTTCATAGCGTAGCTTACTCTCTGCTGCCATCTTTTTATAGTACTCATAATCAACACGGGCCTTCTTTGTTCTATATTCTGTGATATAGCTCTGAAGCCTACGTTGAAGAGTATCGGCCATAATAGCTGCAACCATTGGGTCTTGGTCAGTCATAGAAATAGTTATCTCACTTGTCTTCTTGTCTATAAGGCATACCATAGCACCTGCTATACCTTCACATATTTCACTGTCCACCTGTGATAATCTATACGAATCTTTTGCACTCTTACCTTTTCCTGGTGTCTCAGACTTTTTAAAGAGTCCTATCAGCCATGCCTTTGGATATGTCCAAAATGGAGCCTTTGTATCCTTTAGAAGATGATCTAAGTAGGTACGTCCTGTTGAGTTGTCCTTTAGACGTACTGGAACATCAAACAAGGTTAGCAAGAAATCTGTTGATGAGAAAATGTCAGGATAAAGTTCTGGATATATAGCATCCATGCTTGATTTCTTGCCCAAGTCTATGCCAAAGCTGGATGCTAAATCAGAAAGATTTCCTGACATGCCGATTCCACCTGAGGATAATTCTGGAGCCAAGATGACTTCTGAAGTGTATTCTCGAGGAATGGAAAAGGCAACAATAATGCCAATAACAGCAGCAATGCTGACGAACTTCAGAAGAAGCCGCCATTCTTTAAGTACTTTAAGGATTAATGCTACGACATCGATTTCTTTATGTTTCTTTTCTTCCATATCTACATTACTTTATTTACAGTATTTCTCTATACGGCATTCGTGCTTCTTCGTCTCTTTGTCGTAGTTAATACCTACCAGGATGACCTGTCCGTCATATTGAGCAACTTTTCCGTGATATTCCTTCCGATGAATCTGGTCGATAGCAGCATCGGCAGTCTTGTCATATTTCAGTTCTATGAGTATGGCGGGCTTTTCAACGTTCTTGCGTGGCATCAGTACCAAGTCGGCAAAGCCTTTGCCTGTAGGAAGTTCTCTGAGGAACGTATAGTCGTTCTTTGCGTGATGTAAAGCCAAGGTCAGCACACAGGCCAATGAGTTTTCATCGTTATAGCTAAGAATGCTGGTGTTCTCATCGTGGGCTGCATCCACACCTTGTGCAACAGTATGCTCGTCGCTGTCGAGGATAGCCTGCAACAGTTGGTGTGACTCATTGATGGAATCGATAACCTGCTGCCAACTGGTATCCTTGATGGCATTGACCAGTTCTCCATCTACTTCACGGTTGGGTACGAAACATTCGCTGTTGTCAAAGTCGTAGCCTAAATAGCCTAAGTGTATGAGTACGGTAAAGACGTCGTCCTTGGTTCTGATGATAGACATGTCGTTCTGGAAGCCTGTAGGGTCTACGAAGCATCGCCCGCCTCCGAGCATCTTGATGATGTCATCTTTGAGCCCTTTGTAATTCATCTGGATGTACGAGGCGATGGCATCGTAAGCTCCAGTACTGGCCCAATAACTGCGGCAACGACCTTCCCAAAGCGACTGCATGACAGAATTGGGATTGAAGATGGAGGGCTCGTTGCCAATCATGTAGCCGTCATACCATTTCTCCAGTTCGTCGAAGTTACCCCCTTCTTCCTGACAGAGTTCCTTCACCTCTTGTTTTGTAAATCCAAAACAACCAGCCAGACGACCAGGATTCACCATGGAATACTCGGTGAAGTTGTTCAGTGCGGACTCTGTCTTATATTTTTTGATAGGCAGTATACCTGTCAGATAGGCTCCCGCGAAGACTTGAGCTGTTTTTCCTCCTTTGAACATGCGGCGCAACCAATTGACATAGTCATCCATCGCTTTCGTGCCGGCCTTGAATTCCCTGCAGATTGCATCCCATTCGTCGATGATAAAGAAGAACGGCTGCCCTGTAGCTTCTGTGATGCGAATGAGCAATGCCATCAAATCGTCATTGTCCTGTAAAGGAATATCCGGATAAGCGTTATGAACGTCAGCAATGACATCATCGTTGATATGTGCTACAATTCTCTCATCTTTGTAGCGGGTAACGAAATCAGACATGTCCAAGTATAAAACAGGATACTTGTTGAGATGTTTCTCGAATGATGGGTTGCTGGCTATCTTCAGGTCTTCAAACAAATGTCTGGAGTTGCACGACTGGTCGTAATAGGCACACAACATTTTAGCTGCCATTGACTTGCCGAATCGGCGACAACGGGTGACACAGCTATAACGGAACTCCGTGAAAAGAGTTTTGTTGATAATGGTAATAG